>ERZ795053.42-NODE-42-length-137654-cov-9.203962_pt1 | contig 137654 bp, 117 predicted proteins | sample MGYA00375137_ERZ795053 | MGnify/ENA primary metagenome ERZ795053 (study PRJEB30182, sample SAMN05720284) | activated sludge metagenome | isolation source: Anaerobic digester | place: Hong Kong | collected 2014-12-17 ... | reverse complement strand
TGCACCTGTCCAGTTCAGCGACATCCTGGGCGGAAGTGGATACCATGAATACGAAAGTGATTCATTTCTGGACGCCTAAAAAAATTCTGCGGTGAGACATATCTTTTGGTTGCTTCTCGTCATGCTACTGCCGCAATGCGATCAGGAGGTGAAACCACCTTATGAACAACTATCGGATTCTACCTACGTCAATTTGATTATTGATCTGAGCATTGCAGATGTTGCGGTTAACAGAGAGTCAAACCGGAACATCGACAGCCTGCGGGAGGTGTTTTTGCAAACCATGAACGAGAATTATCATTTGGATAGCATGCAGATTACTCAGGCCATCAATTACCTGGAAAAAGACCTGCCCCGCATGAAAAAGATCTATGAGCGGGTAAGTGAAGAATTGAATCAACGGATAGACAGTCTGTCAAAAGCGAAATAAAATATAACCATTTCTTAATATATTGATAATCTAATCCGGTTGGGAAGTGCCTATTTTCACGCTTTGATTAGCAGTAACTGTCATGGAAACAGACAATACAAGGATCTTATTGGTTGATGATGAGGAGGATATTCTCGAATTCCTCAACTATAATCTGACCAAAGCAGGATATCAGGTAGACACCGCCGAAAACGGCAAAACGGCTCTGCAGAAATCCTCAAAAACGGCTTATGATTTAATCATTCTGGATATCATGATGCCTGAAATGGATGGCGTAGAACTATGCCGGGAAATCAGAAATCAGGAGACCAATCGCGATTCACTGATCGCATTTTTGACGGCCAGAAGTGAAGACTTCACACAAATCGCCGCGCTGGATTCCGGAGGCGACGATTTCATTACCAAGCCAATAAAACCCGGTGTTTTCCTCAGTCGTATCCAGGCGCTTTTGCGCAGGAAGAAGCGCTCTGAAGATGATGATACAGGACTGATTCTTACCTTTGGAAATTTGCAAATTGACAAAGAAAAGCTGGAGGTTTTTGAAGGAGAGCAGTTGATTCACCTGGCCAAAAAGGAATTTGAATTGTTGTACCTTTTGGTGTCAAAACCCGGCAAAGTGTTTAATCGTGATGAAATCCTTCAGAAGGTGTGGGGCTCAGATGTTATTGTCACCAATCGAACGGTGGATGTACATATTCGAAAATTACGTGAAAAAATTGGTGATGATTACATTAAAACGATCAAAGGAGTGGGCTATAAATTTGATTATTAATGTTTAAAAATCTGACCATCAGGGCAGTGGCTTCACTGACTTCAGTGGTCATCTTGCTGCTCGTTCTGCTTCTTTATCTGATCCACATCAACATCCCCGCGCTGGGAGGCGCACGTTGGCTGAGCATCGTAATATTACTGGGGATTGCATACGTACTCATTTTTTATACCATGATGTTCTTCCTCGATAAATTCATCTACAGGAAGATCAAGGTCATTTATAAGGTTATCCATAAATCGAAAGTCTCTACCGGAAAGAAAATTGACTCGGATGAGAACATCATCCAAAATGTCGAGCGCGAAGTCGCAGAATGGGCTGCTGATCAACAGCGTCAGATAGATACATTGAAAGCACTGGAAACGTACCGCAGGGACTTTGTTGGTAATATATCTCATGAGTTAAAAACGCCAATTTTTAACATTCAGGGATATTTGCATACCCTGCTCGAGGGAGGGCTGAATGACGCTACGATCAACTTAAAGTACCTGGAGCGAGCCGCTGCAAATGTAGAACGACTTCAAAACATTGTTCAGGATCTGGATACTATCTCCAAACTGGAATCCGGAGCTATGATTTTGGATATTACGGCATTTGATATAAGGATGTTGGTTCAGGAAGTCCTCGAACATCTGGAAATGCAGGCGGCCAAGAAGAAGATTCTCATTGGATTTAAGGAGGGGGCCGATAAATCCTTTAAGGTCAAAGCAGACCGTGAAGCCATCCGGCAAGTTTTCATCAATTTGATTTCCAATGCGATCAAATATGGAAATCCTGGCGGTTACGTACGGGTGTCCTTCTACGACATGCATGCCTATGTACTGATCGAAATTGCAGATAACGGAATCGGTATTTCCGAAAAACATCTCCCGCATCTATTTGACCGTTTTTACCGGGTCGAGAAAAGCCGGTCGCGAGCGGAAGGAGGCACAGGCTTGGGTCTTTCGATCGTTAAGCATATTGTTGAAGCCCACAAACAAACAATTAATGTGCGCAGCACCCCGCAATTGGGATCAACATTCGGATTTACCCTGGAGAAAGCCTGAATAATCAATCCAGATTTAGTGCCTCTGTTTTTGCGGTTGAGTCCGCGGACGAATCCAGTTTTGTCGCCATGACAGGTTGGGATTGGTTAACCGGAGCGACAATTTTGGTATCGATCATCGTCCGGATTTGATCCTTGACCACATTGAATGCGGGCAAGTCCTCTTTGGCCATGGGTTCCGGAGGAGGGAAATTTAATTTCAGCGGATCGATTTGTTTGCCATTTTTCCAGAAGCGATAGCAAACGTGTGGTCCGGTGGCGAGTCCTGTAGAACCAACATACCCGATGGTCTGTCCTTGCCGTACCCGTACACCCGGCCGGATGCCGGATGCAAAACCTTTCATGTGCAAATATTGCGTTTCAAAGGTTTTATCATGTCTGATTTTCACAAAATTGCCATTGCCTTTCGTATAGGAAGCCATAATTACGGTTCCGTCAGCAGTTGCCTGGATTGGTGTACCGTAATTAGCCGCAAAATCAGTTCCGAGATGGGCTCTCCGGATTTTGAGGACCGGATGGAAGCGGCTCGGGTTGTAGCGACTGGAAATTCTGTATTTGGCGCTGATTGGGGACATGAGGAATTGACGAACCATTGGTCTGCCCTGGCCATCAAAATAACCGTGGTATTTTTCATTTTCATAATAATACGCATAGTATTCCTGTCCGCCCGTGGCGAAATAAGCTCCGAGCAATTTACCTACTCCGGAGGGTTGACCATCGATGTATTCTTTCTCATACACCAGTTTGTAGACATCACCATGCTGCACATAATCGAAACTGATAACCCATCCTAATGCTTCTTCCATTTTGGTAATCAAACTATAAGCGACTCCGCTGGAAGCCATGGCTACCCACAACGAACTCTCAATGGAGCCTTCATCATAGACCAATTGAAGTTCCCTGGGACGCTCGACCACTTTGATGTCATTTTCAAATCCGAGATCGTAGATGACGTACTTGCGGGAGTCGGGTTCGTAAACGAAAAAACGTGGAGCACTTGAGGTGTCCTGGTAGACGAGGGCATAATTATTCCCTTCACGCATGTTCCTGGTGCTTGCTATCTTACTCTTGTCGGGGCCGAATTGCACTTTCTCAGCTGCCTGGGCAAGTTCAAAGACTTTTTGAGAGCTGATGCCGGCATCAGTTAGGATATCCGAGAGGAATTGATTGCGTTTGATGACACCACTATCTACTGTAAAAGAATCCAGATCGAAACCGTAACTGAGGATCTTGGGATGTACCTCGGTCATTTCCACCGCTTCCGGTTCAGGGTGATCATTATTCAGGTAGCTGCTAAAAAAATTTGGAAGAAGTAGTACTACAGCCAGTATAAAGACGAGTACGGAAAGGATAACCCAAAAACTTTTCTGCATATGCTTCCGGTTTTGATCGGTGGCAAAAAAATCATGCCAACTCTGATAATCAATTTACCTTTAACAGTTAAAAGATCGCCAAAAATAGGGAGCTATCTTAAGCAAATCAAATATATCTATTTATAATTTATTGATATTGTTAATACATAGGTCGCATGATTCCATATCGTAAGACCTGGAATGTCGCGGGAAAAGTCCTTGATTTTTCTATCCCGCGGATCATGGGAATACTGAACATAACCGAGGATTCTTTTTACGATGGCGGGCTCTATTCCAATGAGGCGGCATGTAAGAACAGGGTTGTGCAAATGGTTGAAGATGGTGCAGATATCATCGATCTGGGGGCGATGTCATCTCGTCCGGGAGCGGTTGAATTATCTGTCGAAAAGGAACGGGAGCGGATTATACAGTCCATGAGGTGGATCCGTGAATTAGACCTGGATTGCTGTATTTCCATTGATACTTACCGCCGGGATGTGATGCACGCAGCCCTGGACCATGGCGCGCACATCTGCAATGACATCAGTGGAGGGCAGATAGATCCGGGATTGTGGGAACTCCTGGCAGAATACAAGGTACCCTATATATTGATGCACATGGCCGGAGAACCACAGACTATGCAGAATTCTCCTCATTACCAGGATATTACCTTTGAAATACTCCAGTTTTTTACTTCGAGAATCAATGTGCTACACGGACTGGGCATCTATGATGTACTTGTTGATCCCGGATTTGGATTTGGCAAGACGATCGAACACAACTATACGTTGCTGCGGGAATTGAATGCATTCCACCTCACCAACAAACCCATAGTTGTAGGCTTGTCCAGGAAATCAATGATTTACCGTCCTTTGCACACCACTCCGGATCAGGTTTTGCCGGGAACTTCAGCACTTCACTTCGCGGCTTTGGAACAGGGAGCCAACGTTTTACGCGTTCATGATGTGGCGGCAGCTAAGCAGGTAATCGCTGTGTTTGAGCAACTTAAAAGAGGCTAACCTCGTTTTTAGTGTACTTTTGTGGTAAACATTTGTTAATTACTCCTCCCTGCATAATCAACCCAGGATTTTCAGTGTTTGGAGTTTGAGTCTGGAACTTCATGAATGCTTCACCGGAGCCATATCGGAAGAATCGTAAATGGGTACGTGTACTCAGTGGGATTCTTTTGATTCTGGTGCTCGTGCCGGTCTTCCTTACGGTAGCCATCCAGATTCCGGTTGTACAGAATTGGGCGAAGAATAAAGTGACCAAATACGCAACGGACCGGCTGGGAGTTGATGTCAGACTTGATAAGGTAGACCTTGATATCTTTCAGCATATCTATTTAAACGGCTTATACGTTGCCTCGCCATATTCCGGTCAGGACACTTTACTTACGGTTGATCAATTCAGAGTGGATCTAGCCGCAGGACTATTCTCCCTGCTACGGCAAAATTTGCAGATTGAAGATGTTCAGCTGCAAAAAATGAAAGCTACCATTATCATCGACTCGACGAGTAACAGTTTCTCCAAATTGATGGAGAAATGGAACTCCGCACAACTACAACACCAGGATACCACGGCTGGGGAATCATCCTCGTTCAGGCTTTCGGTCCACGGAATTGATTGTTCGGAATGTGAAATCAAGATGGTAAATCATTTTAACTTCAGTACCCAAACATTCGCATTTCCTGATTTGGCACTGGATGCTAAGAGCATCGATCTGGCAGAGAATGAGTTTGAATTCAAATCGCTCAAAGCCACCCGACCTTACGTCTTTATTGAAAAGTATGGCACAGGGCCGGATATCATAGCGACAGAAGGAATCGCATCTGGATTTACGGATTCATTGGTTAAGAAAGCTGCTCACATCCAAATTGATCAAGTGATTTTTTCGGATGGTCACTTTAAAATGGAGGACCGCAGGTATGCACGGGTTGGTGGTGGTGGCATCGATTACCACTACATGGATATTACAGACATAGCACTAGATGCTGATGATTTGTCCATAACCGATCTTGACTTCACAGGAAAATTAAACCAGTTAGCAGCCAGGAGCGATGGTGGTTTTATGATCCGCGAATTGTCCTGTCCCCAAGTTTCTGTTACTTCAAAGAGGGTCGACTTACCGGGATTTAAGTTGGAAACCGGTAAAAGTACCATTAAGGACACCCTGCGATTTTATTACCAGGAGTATCCCGATTGGTTAAGTTTTGTAGACAAGGTTCGCATGGATTTTCAAATAGCGAGGTCATCGCTGGGACTTGAAGATCTTATTTATTTCGCTCCGGCACTTTCCAATGTTTCATTTTTTAATGACAACAAACAGGAAACTGTGGATATTTCCGGACGGGTACAGGGGCCGGTATCGCATTTGAATGCCGATAATCTGGATCTGCAGATCCAGAACCTGTTTGCCTTAAGTGGTGATGTTTCTTCCCGCAATATCCAGGAGAGCGAAAGGACCCTGCTTAACGTCAAGCTGGAACGATTACAGACCCAGATGGCTACCATCCGCAAGTTATTCCGGGGCATGCAGCTGCCATCCGAATTTGATAAGTTAGCGACCTTAAATTTTACCGGCCGATTCGACGGCTATTATCAGGATTTTGTAGCCTACGGAGCTTTATCCTCTGCATTGGGCAGGGCTGAAATGGATATGCGGCTCAATGCTACCCAGGGGAGGGATGCCGCCGAGTATTCCGGTCAACTTCAGCTAATCGATTTTGATCTGGGTAGATGGGTTGGGCAAGCTGACCTTGGTAAAGTAAGTCTGTCAGCCGAAGTAAAGGATGGAAAGGGGTTGCGAAAAGAAAACCTGGATGCATTAATCGATGCAAATGTTTCCAGTTTGGTTTTCCGGGGTTATCAGTACCGGAATGCCATCATGAAAGGACGATTACAGCGCAATCGCTTTGATGGAGATTTTTCTATTGCTGATGCGAACATTGATTTATCGTTTAACGGCTTGGTAGATTTTAGTGACACCATTCCGGATCTGGTCTTCAATGCGCGGATTGAACGGCTCTCTACGTTGCCTTTGCACCTGACCAAGCAGGATATGGATATTTCTGGCGGTCTTCGATTTAATATCAGGGGTATCGACCCAAATCGTTTTGTAGGAGAGGTGGTTGCAGAAAATCTACTCATTGAGAAGAGTTTTACCGAAAATTACGCCCTAAGACAGTTGCGGATCCAAGCCAGAAACCAGGACAATCTGCGATTTCTGACCATTGACTCCGATTTGGGCAGTGGTTCCATGCAAGGAGATTTCCAACTGACTAAGACGGTACCTTTTTTAAAGAAATCATTTAACGAATATTATCCGGATTACGGAGCCAAGTTTGGATGGGACAGCGTTCAGGTCACGGAGATTCCGACCTTTTTTACCATGGACTTTCAGCTGGTGGATGCCAAGTCCTGGTTTAATCTTTTTGATCTTCCCATTCACAACGTACACAATGCCAGCATCAATGCGCATTTTGATAATCGGAACGGAACCTTCGCTTCCCGGGTGCAGCTGCCTTCGCTGGATTGGAATAAAAGCACATTTCAAAACATTGCCTTTACGTGGAACGGGACTCCGGATTCTACAGAATTCAAGTTGCAATTAGACAGCAGCCATCTTTCTCCAACGGTGCCCCTTGACTACCTGTATGTAAATGGCAGAATCGAAAATAACCGCACCCATTTTCAAGTACAAACAGCGGACCTGGTACGGGTTCTGGATGGCATAAACATCGAAGGAGAGTTTGAGCCCTCGGCTAAAGGTTACGATATCTGGTTAAATCCTAAGGGGTTAACCTTGTTTGGTACACCCTGGGAATTGTCGAAGGATAACCACATCTTTTTCGGTAATCGTGAAATAGCATTGGACAATTTTATCCTTTCTTCAAAACGACAGTCCATTGAATTGCGGAATGAGGGACCACAGGGATTGATCGCCGATATTAAGTCATTTCCGGTGGGGTGGATAGACAGCATCTGGGTCTACGACAAATTGAATTTTGGCGGCAAAGCAGATCTGTACTTTTCCATGAAGAACATCTTTGAATGGAAAGATCTTAATGTTAAAGGAGAAATGGATAGCCTCCAGATCAATGGCGATCCGTACGGGCAGGTCTTTTTGTCAATTTCCCAGGCGACAACGACAGACGCTTATGCGGCTTTCCTGAAAATAGAAGATACCGACAAACGACTGTCCCTGAGCGGATTTTTGCATCCTAAATCGCCATCAAATCCGGAGATAACGCTTGACTTGAAAGGGACCATTACAAAATATCCCCTTAAGATCGGAGAATACTTCCTGGCCGGCAGCATTGCGGAGACAAGCGGTACGATGGACGGGGACATTACGATCACAGGTCCGGTGAGTAAAATGAATTTACTGGGCACAGCCAAAATCCGGCAGGGCGAAACCAAGATCGTCTACCTGGGTACCAAATACTACATGTACGATCAAACGGTGAATATCCGGGAGAACATTTTTGATTTTACAGGCATGCAGATGAGCGATGTTCTGGGTAACCGTGCCACGGCAACCGGTGGTATTGAACACGACCACCTGAGGAATTTCCGGTTGAATGCGCGAATCCTGTCTTCAAAAATAATGGCCCTGAATACCACCAAGCAAGATAATTCCCTCTATTACGGGAAGGCGATCGGCCGGCTTGATTGCACGTTCAGAGGTCCGTTTAATGCAGTGGATATTTATGTGAATGCAACGACAGGGGCCGGTACCACGCTGAGTATTCCAATCAGTTATGCGACGACAACCAGCAGCGATGATTTTATAACTTTCGTTTCTTTTGATTCCACTCAGAGCAGTGTGCCCAACCGCACTGTTTCCCGGGAAGGGCTTGATTTCAGGATGGATCTGGCCGTCACTGAAGAAGCGGAAATAAACATCATTTTTGATGAAGCGAAGGGCGACGTCATCCGTGGGAAAGGAACGGCCAATTTACAGATTGAGATGGCGCGCTCCGGACAGTTCGAAATGCGCGGCCTCTACGAGATTTCTCAGGGTAATTATTTGTTTACCTATGGGGTTATCAATAAGCCCTTTATCGTCTACCGGGGAGGTACGATCCGATGGACTGGTGATCCCTATGCCGCAGAAATCAATCTGGATGCGGAATACCGCGGCTTGCAGGCCAATATGGCCAACTTCCTCGCAGAATATGCCAATCAAATTTCATCTACCAATTCATACAACATAAATACCCCGGTTCAACTTATTCTCCATTTGACGGGAGACTTGTTGCATCCAAACATCTCTTTCGATTTGGGCTTCCCGGAATTGACGGGAGAACTTAAATCGTATGCAGATGCCAAGCTGAATGTATTAAAATCAGACCCGAATGCACTTAACAATCAGGTTTTGAGCTTATTCCTCTTCGGAAACTTTTTGCCCAGCAATAACATTACGCTGAGCAACCAGTTTTTCTCCAATTCAGGGGCGAATACGCTGAGCCAGTGGGTTTCCAACCAGCTGTCGATCTTCCTGACTGATCTGATATCCGAAGCCGTTTCCGATTACGGCTTTATTTCCGGGGTCGATTTTGACGTAAACTGGAATTTGTATTCTCAACTCAATACGTCTGCGGAGCGGGCCATTACCCAGGGCGGTTCAGAAGTACAGCTGCACTTCCGTAACCGGTTGTTTAACGATCGCTTAGCGCTGAATTTTGGAGCTAATTTTGTGAACGATTCGCCAATAAACGGAACGTATATCGCCGGTGATTTTTCTTTGGAATATTACATTACCAAGGACCGTCGCCTTGCGCTGAGACTCTATCAGCGGCCTGAAGAAACCATCGAGGGTCGTCGGAATAAATTTGGCATGGGTCTGACTTACCGCAAGGAGTTTGACAATATCTTCGATTTCAAGAAACACCTTTCTGAAGATATCGGAAAGGCCGTAGGAAGCGATAAATCCAGTTTTTAAGTCCGTGAATTCACCTTTTGGCGCAGCAGATGGTCGATGATGACCAGTGCGGCCATAGCTTCAACGATCGGAACAGCCCTTGGCACGACGCAGGGATCATGCCTACCTTTCCCCTTGATGGAAACGGGATTCCCTTCACGATCTACGGATTCCTGATCCTGCATGATGGTAGCGACCGGTTTGAATGCACAGCGAAAATAAATATCCATGCCATTGCTGATGCCTCCCTGGATTCCACCGGACAGATTAGTTTTGGTTCGGACCACTCCATCCTCTACGATGAAAGGGTCGTTATGTTCTGATCCTTTCAGCTGTACACCATCAAACCCAGAGCCATATTCAAACCCTTTACAGGCATTGATACTGAGCATCGCCTTACCCAGATCGGCATGAAGTTTATCGAAGACCGGCTCGCCGAGGCCAACCGGACATCCGGTGATCACACCGGTGACTATACCGCCGATCGTGTCTCCTTGTTTGCGGATGTCCCGTATCAGGGATTCCATGGATTCGGCCGTGATACGATCTGCGCAACGTACGGGATTTTGTTCAATAAAGGAACGATCGATCAGTGCGTCTGATGGAACTTTAATGGAGCCAACCTGACTGGTATATGCATACAATTCAATGCCAAAATGCGTAAGAATTTGACGCGCAATAGCACCTGCGGCAACTCTTGCGGCAGTCTCGCGGGCTGAACTGCGTCCTCCTCCCCGGTGATCACGAATTCCATATTTTTCCTGATAAGTGAAATCTGCATGAGAAGGCCGGAATTGATCCTGGATATGACTGTAATCTTTGGATTTTTGATCCTCATTGTACAGGATCATGGCAATTGGTGTGCCGGTCGTTTTTCCTTCGAATATGCCAGAAAGGATTTGTACTTGATCAGCTTCTTTCCGTTGGGTCACAATGGCTGACTGTCCCGGCCGCCGGCGATTCATCTCATCCTGGATTTGAGCGGGGTCAATGGAAAACCCTGGTGGACAACCATCGATGATCACTCCAATGGCAGCGCCATGGGACTCACCGAATGTGGAGATCCTAAAGGTATGTCCGAAAATATTTCCTCCCATGCGATTAAAACGATTGCGTTGTGATCGCAAAGTTAACCGCAATCCTTGCAATTATAAAATTGAAAGGAAAATCCAGCCGGCCTTTGATTTCTCCTGGTAAGAATACCTCTCTGTGATTTAGATCATTGGAAAATTCCGAATTGGCTCGTAATGTTAGTCCGGTAAATTGACAATCGAATAGAGGAGGGTTAAGGCTTATTGATTTCACTAATCCAAAAACGATGAATGCTTTAACAACAGACCTATTCAGGCAATTGGCTGAAATACATGAAGGAAGGTGTCTGTCCATCTACATGCCTACCCATCGCGCCGGTCAGGAAGTTTTGCGAAGACAAGACCATTTGGTGCTAAAGAATGTTCAGAAAGAAGTGGCGAAGGTCCTGAAGTCCAGAGGGTATGATCGAGTTAGTATAGCCGATTTTTTGCTGCCGATTAAAATCATGATTGAAGATCTGGATTTTTGGAAATACCGTTCAGAAGGGTTAGCGATCCTGCTGGCACCCGGGCAAAAATATGTTTTTGATCTGCCTAAGCCGGTAGGTCCTTTTCATGTGCTGGCACACGAATATTACTTACGGCCCTTAATTCCGATGTTGGAAAATCAACCCCATTATCACTTTCTTTCTCTCCAACTTCACCAGGTAAAATTGTATGAGGGAAAAGGTAGCACATTATCCGAGGTATCCATACCACACTTGCCTCAGCAAATGGAGGAAGTCGTAGGCGTTGATTTTGAGGAGTCCTCATTGAGTTTTCACAGGCAAAAAATGGGAGGGAATCCTTACACGGTCTATCATGGCAAAGGAGAATGGCAAGAAGACCACAAAAGTGAGATTTTGGCATTTTGCCGTTCCATCGATGATGCCATTCTTTCTTTTCTGGAGCAAGATGGCCTGCCACTATTTATGGCCACAACGCCTGAACTATTTTCCATTTACAAGGAAGCAAACCACTACCGTAATTTATATCCGGAACCCATTAACAGGGATGGTTTACCATCCAGTCTGGCGCCCGTCCGCCAGGAAATAGAACGTGCATTGAGTGTTGATTTTAAACGTAAAATGGCCAAAAAAGCTGGACTAATCCGTCAATTCCAATCAACGGATCGGGTGTCAACTTCGTGGAATGAGCTTGTCCAGGGAGCTGTATCCGGTCGGGTTGAGTCACTCTTCCTGGAAGCGGACCGGGAAACCTGGGGCGTTTTTGAGAAATCTAAAGGCGAAGTGCGGATCCATGCTGAGAGCAATCTGGGTAATACTTCGTTGATGAATCTGGCAGCGATTCAAGTATTTCTTCAAGGAGGCGAGGTTTTTGAAGCCCCGCTGAATGAAATGCCACTACCGGGATACCAGGCGAATGCTTTGTTTCGCTATTAAGATGCAATGGCGCGTTTTTAATTCCATTTGGTTATTGGGAAGGACGATTCAAAATCAGACAGGAAATTAGCAAGCATCAAGCGGTGCGTGTATAGACAAAGTTCTACCTTTGGTGAGCAAACTTATGATGCTCACCGGTTGTTACTACGTGTCATGCAGTGGATTCCAGGAAATATAGAGGCCAAGATCGAATTTGATAAAATCAAGCAATTGATGGCAATCAATTGCCTGACGGACGAGGGGGCTCAATTGATTGCAGGCATTTCGCCATCGACAGATGTCGCGAAAATAAATCTTCAAATGACGGAGATTGCCGAAATGATGCAGGCAAAAGAGGAGGGTTTTCCGATGCCCTTCACGTCCTTTGAGTCCATCCAGGCCTGTTTTGAACGGTTGCGTTTGGAGAATGCTCCGTTGTCTCTGGAAGAAATGCAGTTGTTATTCGGGCAGCTTGCATTGATGGAGGGGCTCCATCACTATTTTAAGAAAATTGATCCGGATTATCTTCCGTTACAGTTTAATAATTTCCAGGCAGCAGGGTACCAACCCGAATTGTATTCGAGGATAAAATTGATCCTGGACGACGATGGATCGATCCGACCGGATGCATCCCGCATGCTCATCCAGATTACCCATCAAATGCAAGAGGAAGAAAAGGTGCTGGATCGGACATTTGCACGACTGATCAACACCTATCGACAACAAGGATATTTGGGAGAGACACTGGAGAGTGTACGGAATGGCAGAAGGGTTTTTGCCGTCCATAGCGAGCATAAAAGGAAAATACGAGGTATCATCCATGATGAATCCACGACAGGTCGAACGTCCTATGTCGAGCCGGATGAAATCATCCAGATCAACAACAACTTATTTGATTTGCAAATGTCCTGGCGGAAAGAAGTTCACCGGATACTTTCGGAGTTTACTGCTTTCGCCCGGCATTACCGGGAAGATTTGATAGCTTGGCAGGACTACCTGTGGCAATTGGATTCCATCCGGGCCAAGGCTCTTTTTTCAGAGCTAATTAATGCGAAAAAGCCCAGCCTTTCTGCTCAGCCGGAATTCGCCCTGGTGGAGGCTAGGCATCCACTCCTCTTTCTCAAAAACCGGGAATCCGGTAAAGAGACCATACCACTATCCGTTCAGCTTGGCTATCCCAAGCGACTGGCATTGCTAAGCGGTCCAAATGCCGGGGGCAAATCGGTAGCGTTAAAGACCATTGCCCTTTGTCAGTGGATGGCACAATGCGGGTTATTAATTGCAGCCAGTGAAGATTCTACCATCGGGATATTTGAAGAGTTCGTCGTCGACATCGGAGACCAACAGTCTATCGAAGATGATCTGAGTACCTATAGTTCCCGGTTAAAGTTGATGCAGGAGATGATTCGCATGGCCGGTCCGCGGACCTTGGTTTTTATCGATGAATTTGGAACCGGAACAGACCCAAAAATTGGGGGCGCCATCGCGGAGGCAGTGCTCATGCGCATGCATGACCAACAGGTGAAAGGGGTCATCACGACCCACTATTCCAATCTGAAGATCCTTGCCAACCACCTGGAGGGCATGGTCAATGGGGCCATGTTGTTTAATCGGAAAGATTTAAAGCCCACCTATCGCATGCGATTGGGGCGACCGGGGAGTAGTTTCGCTCTGGAAATTGCCGAAAAAATTGGCCTGGATGAGGCGATCATCCAATATGCCAAGCAGAAGATGGGCAACAAGGTCTATTACGTCGATCAGCTATTAAGTGACCTGGAACAGGAGCGGATCGATCTTCAGCGGGTCATGCAGGAGCATAAAGAAAAAATCAACCAGGCTGATAAGCTGATGCGGACGTATCAACAGATGCAATTGGACCTGGAGGTGAAGCGCAAAAAACTCAAGCTGGAAACCAAACAAAAGGCGCTCCAGGACAATCAGCAAAGCATACAAGCGGTCGAAAAATTGGTAAGGGAGCTGCGCAAGGCCCAGAAAGTAGAGAAGGCAGAAGAAAAGCTTTCGGAGTTAAAATCCGAACAGAAGGAATTGCATTCCGTCGCCCAAAAGCTGGATACTACGTTATATGTTCAGGAGACCAGGCACCAAAAACCCATTGCGGTAGGCGATTTTGTGCGGCATAACAAAAGTGACTGGGTCGGCGAGGTTTTGCGCCTGGATAAGGGACAGGCTGTGCTTCAGATTGGGGCAATGCAGGTGACTTTACCGGTTAATGAACTGAGGCATGGGAGAGAACCGCTACCTGTACGCGGGGAAAGGAGTGTTCAAACGACCCTTCATGACCATACCTTTGATTTCGGCACACAACTGGATATTCGCGGACTCAAAAAAGGGGAAGCGGAGAAAATTGTAGAAGGATTTATCGATAAGGCCGTTTTAGCTAATGCCTGGTCCATCAAAATCCTGCATGGAAAGGGTAATGGCGTTCTGAAACAAGTTGTTCTCGATAAATTATCGGATTACCCCACGGCTAAAATCTATCATCCGGATCCGGAAAGTGGGGGCGACGGAATAACCATCGCCCAATTTCATTCTTAACAGCAAGAACCGTCGGATCATCCGAATATTTCGGTTGCAGCAAAGTGGTATGCCACTTCGATGGCTGCATTTTCATCTGAGTCAGATCCATGGACCGCATTTTCGCCCATATTGCGTGCATAAAGTGCCCGGATGGTGCCCGGAGCAGCTTTCGCCGGGTCCGTAGCGCCAATCAGCGTCCGAAAGTCTGCAACTGCATTTTCTTTTTCCAGGACGGCTGCTACGATAGGGCCGGAGGACATAAAGGCCGTCAATTCGCCAAAGAAAGGACGCTCCTTATGTACTTCATAAAAACCTTCGGCTTTTTGTCTGCTCAAATGGGTCATCTTCATTGCAATGATGCGGAAGCCTGCTTCATTGATTTTAGCTAGAATAGCTCCGATGTGACCGTCAGCAACTGCATCCGGCTTGATCATCGTAAATGTTCTGTTACTTGCCATAATTTACTAGGATTTTAGGCTTTTTTATTTGCGGGGCAAAAGTAAACCATTGGCCTAGGCTGCAAAAATATTTTGATATCAAATTTAAAATAGTGAATTTCGCCCCCTGTTTACGCGATGAATACGATTGATATCATACCTCTTATAAAACAACCGCGTAAGGTTACCATCCTTTCACATCGCAACCCTGATGGAGACGCATTAGGATCTTCACTGGCCATGGCTCGGATGCTTACCTATATCGGTCATCAGGTGAAGGTTATCCTTCCAAGCGAATACCCCTATTATTTCGACTGGCTCCCCGATATAGAATCCGTCGTGATCGCCGATAGCCGGGTAAGCTATGCCAATACACTGATTGATGAGTGTGATCTGATCATCTGCCTGGATTTTAATTCACTGGATCGCGTAGATAATGTGAGCCAGACTATAGCTACGGCAAATAAACCGATCATTTTGATCGATCATCACCAGGATCCGATGCCTTTTGCCAGTTATATGATGTCGGACCCTTTGGCTTCGTCAACCGCTGAGTTGGTCTACCGTTTTTTTGAAGAGTTGGGACTATTGCACCGGGTCGACGCAGCCATTGCAACGTGCCTGCTTACGGGAATCATTACGGATACCGGATCGTTCAAGTTTAATGTGAATCCTACCGTATTTAGTATCGTTTCCCAATTGATCACAAAAGGGATCGATTACCAGCAAATTCAGTACAATATCTTCAATAATATGTCTGCCAAACAACTACAGCTTCTGGGCTTTTGTTTGGACTTGCGCATGGAGGTCGTCCCTGAATGGCATGCTGCGATTATTGGGTTGAATAAAGCTGATTTTCAACGTTTTAAGATCAGCCGCGGTGATACGGAAGGCATCGTTAATTATCCGTTAATGGTGGGCGATATCTGGGTTGCTGTTTTGGTGACAGAGCAACAAAACCTGATAAAATTCAGTTTCCGCAGTAAAGGTGATATTGCTGTAAACGAGCTGGCGAAGCGGCATTTTAATGGGGGGGGGCATAAAAATGCTGCGGGTGGATCGCTTCAGGTAAGTTTTAATGATGCCATCGCCCAATTAAAGCAGCATCTTCCTTCGGTTATTCAATATTCAAGTATATGAGAATTTCATTTCTAGGCTGTATCTTATTTTGTATCGGCCTGCTTTCTTTCGGTAGTTGCAGCAAAGGCACTAAATCCGGAGGAACAGAAGTAGGAGAATTTCTTAAAACCCCCACGGGATTTACGTATTACCTGTTTGAGCGGGGGCCGGGTCGCAAGATCAATGTCGGAGAGGTGGCCTACTTCAATGTCATTGAGGTTATGGACGATTCCGTCGTACTGCAGAATAGCTATTTGGATCATAAATTGCGTAAGAACCAGATCACTGAAGCCGGTCAAATTTCCAGGGATGTGGGACCTATCATGGATGTGTTGCGTGAGATGCATGTTGGCGATAGCGTCAGCTTTACGTTGACTCCCAGAGATCTAAACATTCCTACCGAAGCGTTCCAGTTTGATCACCTGACTTATTTTATGACGCTGGAAAAGATAAGATCCCAATCGCAATGGCAGGCAGAGAAAGATTCCATGCAGGCGATTTTTGACCATTATGTGGATAGTGTCCGTCTCTTGACTGAACCGATGAAGCAGAAACTGCTTGAAGATATCAAAACCTGGAAAGGTGCGTATGCAGACAAGATTCAGCGGACTCCTTCAGGGATTGAATATTATGTGCATACTCTGGGTACCGGGTTACAGATTGAAAATGGCATTGGAGTAGCAATCAATTACGTGGGTGCCCTGGAAGATGGGACAATATTCGACGATAGTTACCATGATGGCCGGCCGTATGCCTTTACATTTGGCCGGGGGACAGTAATTAAAGCATGGGACGATATCTTTCAGTATTTACCACGCGGATCTGTGGCTACTATTTGGGTGCCAGCCAATTTAGCTTATGGCGAAGCAGGGAGTCCCCCTGCGATTCCACCTAATGCAAACCTGTTTTTTCTGGTAGAGGTCATTGAATAACAGTCTCTTGCATGGCATTGAAAGAAACCAGCATTTGGATTTCTTAGCAAGCTATTTGTACGGGAATACCGGTTTTTAGCGTTGTACCCATAAAACCCATGCGGATACGTTTAATAATCTATGGGCATCTGTGGCTTCTTCCTATTGCGACGATTGCCCAGCCGACCTTAATCTATCATGAAGTGGCCCACGGCTTATCCCGGCCGACTGATATCGCTTTTGCCCCTGGATTTCCGGACCGAATGTACGTGGTGGAGCAGGGAGGTAAAATTCGAATCGTAGAGCAAGGTCAAATCATCAGTACGTTTCTGGATTTATCCGATAGGTTGGATGCAGATAGTGAACTGGGACTGTTGGGTCTTGCTTTTGATCCCAAGTTTGCCGAAAATGGTATTTATTACATCAATTTTGCCGGAAGGATTGATGGAAAGCTTCAAAGCAGGGTAGTGCGCCGGTTTGCTGAATCTCCAGGGGATTATATTTCTTCGGACCGGGAAGAGATGGTATTGAGCTTTGATCAACCTTATAAGAATCATAATGCAGGAGATATTGCTTTTGGCCCGGATAGCCTGCTGTACATAGCCACAGGTGATGGCGGATCTGCCAATGATCCGGCAGGTAATGGCCAAAACCTGACTACATTGCTTGGTAAACTTCTACGCATCGATGTGCGTGGACAAGTTGTATATCGAATACCTGAGGACAATCCATTTTCTCATGTAACGCAAGCACGACCCGAGATTTGGGCCTACGGATTGCGCAATCCCTGGCGTATTTCTTTTGATCGGGAAACAGGCGATTTGTGGATCGGTGATGTGGGTCAGGACAAATGGGAGGAGATCAGCCGCGTGCCTGCCAACTCAGGAGGGTTGAATTTTGGCTGGCGTTGCTATGAAGGAGATCACTTTTTCAGTCCTTGCGATTCAATCAACCAGATACTGCCGGTTTATGTGTATGCACATCCGAATAATTGCCCGGATTCTCGCTTCTGTGGTGAATCGATCACAGGTGGGTTTATGTACCGGGGAACGAATACCGACCTGGCCGGACTTTATTTTTTTGCAGATTATGGGAAAAACCGGTTATGGGCATTAAAGTATGAAGAAGGCAATGCATCCCAGGTGTTTGATTTCGAGTTTCCTTATGTTCACACATCCACTTTTGGGGAAGACGCGAAAGGTGAATTGTTTTTCGCGACCATAGAGGGTTCCATCATTCAGATTCAGACGGATGCTTCGACTTCCCGGGAAGCGGATCTACAGGATCAGGTTATCCTATACCCAAATCCAGCCACGACATCCATACATCTGCATTTGCCTCCGGGTACGCCGGGACAATATCGTTGGATAGAGCTTTCCGGAAAATCCGGTGGGTGGCAGGATTTATCTCCGGGAGGTGGTTCCTTACCCATACCTGCCGTTCCAAATGGAGTACTCTGGCTACAAGTTCAAGGCCCCAACTTGCCCAGTCGTTTATTTATGGTGGAAATCATCCGGTGAGTCATGCCTTGATTCCCTAAGTTCTTCTATTTTTGCGTGGGCGAAAAAATAGCAACTATGACTATTGAACAACTAAACGATCTTAAGGATCGATCCGCTCTTCTAAGGAGGTATCTTTGACGTCGACAGACGATTACTCGAAATAGAAGAAAAAGAACTGGTAGCCAGCGATCCGGAATTCTGGGCTGAACCAGAAAAAGCAGAATTGATTCTCAAGGAACTCAAGTCCCATAAGAAATGGGTAGAACAGTTCATGTCCTTTCAGGAGCTACTGGATGATCTGGAGGTATTGTTTGAATTCCAAAAAGAAGGTGAAGCTACCGAGGTAGAAGTCGACCACGCTTACGAGCAGGTTATCGATAAGATTGAAGACCTCGAATTCCGGTCTACACTAAATCAACCGGAAGACGAATTGTCCTGTATTCTGGAGATTAATGCAGGTGCCGGTGGCACTGAAGCTTGCGATTGGGCATCTATGTTGTACCGCATGTATCTGATGTGGGCTGAACGGAATGGTTATAAAGTGTCCCTTCTTTACGAACAGGCTGGAGATGTGGCTGGTATCAAGTCGGTTTCCCTGGAATTGGGCGGAGAGTATGCATATGGGATGCTTAAGGGGGAAAATGGAGTACACCGGCTGGTGCGGGTCAGTCCATTTAATGCTCAGGGCAAACGGATGACATCTTTTGCATCGGTTTTTGTACATCCCCTGATCGATGACAGCATTGAAGTGGATATTAATCCTGCAGATCTGGAATGGGATACCTTTCGTTCCAGCGGAGCTGGTGGGCAGCACGTAAATAAAACGGAGTCTGCGGTTCGCGTCCGTCATTTACCCAGTGGAATTGTCGTTGAATGTCAACAAGAACGCTCGCAGCATATGAACCGGGATAAGGCAATGCAAATGTTGCGATCCCGCCTGTATGAAAAAGAACTGGAAAGAAAGCGAGCGGAAAGGGACAAGATTGAGGCAACCAAGATGAAGAATGAGTGGGGCTCCCAGATCCGTTCCTATGTTTTGGATGACCGTCGTGTCAAGGATCATCGCACGCAATACCAAACTTCTCAAACGGATGCTGTCCTGGCAGGAGACCTTGACGGGTTTCTCAAGGCATTTTTGATGTGGGATGGTTCAGGTAATTAATCAGAATTATTTGCCCTCGGGCATGGCTTCCAGCATCCAGGTCCACAACTCTTCGACGTGCTTCTTTTGAAGGTAGGTCTGACCCAGTACAACTCGTATCGTATACTTTCCATCAACCTTGGTATGTGTAAGGTAGGCCTTGCCACTATCATTGATGTTACCAAGCCATTGCTGGTTATAGTCGTTAATCTCTTCCAGACTCCGGTCGGGTTGTAGGGCACGCAGACAGACCATATTGAGGAATAGGGGGGTGACTAACTCAAGATTGGGATTCCCTTTTACTTGTTCGGCAAACCAATCAGCCCATGCAATGTGGTTACGCAGGGTTTGCTGCAATCCTTCAATTCCGTAGGTGCGCAAAACGAACCAAAGTTTCAATGCTCTGAATCGTCTACCAAGAGCAATTCCCCAGTCACGGTAGTCGTTCACCTTGCCCGTGGTGGCCGTTTTTAGGTATTCCGGAAGAATCGAAAAGGTGCGGACCAGGGCATCCCTGTCTTTGACAAAATAACCGCTGAGGTCAAAATTCGTGAAGAGCCATTTATGTGGATTGGTTACAAAGGTATCGGCACGTTCAATCCCTTTGATCATCCACCGGTATTCCGGCAATAGCAGCGCGTTACCGGCATAAGCGGCATCAATGTGCAACCAAAGATCATGTGCTTCGCAGATCTTAGCTATCGGGTCAAGTGGATCCACCGCCAGGGTGGAAGTGGAGCCGATGGCGATGACCACGCATAAGGGTGTGAATCCCTCAGCCAGGTCCTTACGGATGGCTTCTTCCAAAGCATCGGGTAGCAGGGATCGGTGCTCGTCCACGGGTAATTTAATCAGATTCTCCAACCCTAGACCAGCGATTTGAACTGCCTTGTCGAGGGACGAATGTACCTCTGTAGATGCATATATACGGTACACTGGCAGATCTTGGAGGCCACTTTTGTTCCCCTGCCAGGAACTGTGTTTTTCACGGGCAGTAAGTAGGGATACCAATGTCGCCGTTGAAGCGGTATCCTGGATAACCCCCTGCCATGAATGGGGCAAGCCGTAGGCATCCCGCAACCATTCCATGACCCGCTCTTCCAACTCGGCTGCGGCGGGTGATGTGTCCCAGATCATGCATTGTGCAGCCAATGATGCGGTAATCATTTCTCCCAGGATGGAGGGTAACGAGGTATTTGCGGGAAAATAGGCATGAAAATGGGGATGTTGCCAGTGAGTCATCCCAGGTAGAACAATTTCCTGAAAATCTTTCCAGATCGTATCGAACGACTCTCCCTGAGCCGGTGGACTCGAGGGCAGTTGGTCACGTATTGCTCCGGGTGAAACCAGTGATTTTACCGGCAAATTTTCAAGTTGTTCGTAGTAATCGCAAATCCATTCTACTACTTCGTGAGCGTGCTTCCTAAAAGCAGGGATATCCATGATGTCTTCAATTGGTGCCAAAAGATAACCCTTTCAAAGCAAACCAAAAATGATTTATCCTGGAGCAGTGTAGCAGGAAGATTGGTCATGTTATTTTTACAAAGCAGTGCATGGTGAGAGGTACTCAAGAGGGATTCGGTTGACATAAAATGCATATGCCAGCCCACGGCTGGGCCGGCACATGTTCATCCTACTAAACCAAACTATTACACCATGATGAATGCAATTTCTTTATGATGGTCCGGAATTAATTCCGGTCAAAATCTGTATGTCCGCGAAAGAGCCGGTTATTATTGCCAGTTCCTGGCCGATTGGAGAAGATCATCGTCAGGTCGCCATTTACGGACTGGTATTCGATCACTCCGCGATCACTCAGTCGGATACGGTTGCCTTCTTCATCGACAAACATCCCGTTGCGGTAGCGGCGCAGATCTGACCAGCCGTCCCGGTTAAAGCGAACTTTTAAGTTGCGTCGGGTTTCTTTTATTTCAATACGTATACCTGTACTCATATTGTACCATGTCCCTTCCATTGACCGGAAATCATAACGGTCCCAGTCCCGGTCATTCCAATCGTGATCATCCCACCTCTCGCTGTTTGTATCACGGCCATAAGTACCGTAGCCTGTATCGTAATCCGTATTCCGGTGATCGTTTTGTGCATAGAGGATCCAGGTTTTTTGTCCGTCCTGAGGGGTGTATTGCAGTTGATTTCCAACAAAGCGCATCCTGGACTGGCCATTGGTTGAGCGATAATAATCCGCACTGACCCGATTATAGCTAATCCAGTAATGGTCATTTGTACTGCGGACATCCAAGCCCCTGGCATCCTGACGGATTTCCAATTGCATACGGCCGGTCTGATCGATCCAGGTACCGGAAATGGGGGCATCCTCAGCGATTGCAAAACTTGTTACTAAAAGGAGCAATCCTAAAAGTCCTGATGTTGTTTTAATTCGCGTTTTCATATCCTTGCATTTTAGGAGGTGAATAATGCATTTATCCTTAGAATGGCAAGGAATTGTTAAAGGTACAGGAGTATTCGTTAAATGGAGGTTAACAGTAAGGAGAGCCGAATTCGGGCTAACGGGTGATCCAGATAAGGGCGTCCTGGGTGCTTGGAAATATCTTATCGGCTTCTTTAAGTTTATCCTCCGGATGTGAATTGGTCACACCCAGGGTATACAAGCCAGCCTGACGGGCTGCTGTGATGCCAGCCGGAGAGTCTTCAACGGCAATAAGCTTTTTGGGATCAATTTGCAATAAGCTTGCTGCCTGAAGATATGGATCCGGTGCGGGCTTCATGTGCGCCACTTTATTGCTGGTGACAATGGCTTTGAAATAGGGTTCGATCCGGGTACTTAAGAAAACGGCTTCCGCGTCTTCATTCGAACTGTTGGTGGCAATCGCAAGTGCATATTTGCTGGCTAATATGGGTAGCGCCTCCCCAACGCCACGGAATAGAGGGGTGTATTCACTGGCCAGGCGGTAGTATTTCTTGCGCTTGGATTCCAGCAGGGTTTCTTCATCCATCTGGTGGAGGGCATTGGCGACGACCCAGGATGCGAGCGTACGGTCTGACTGTCCAATCCACTGACTGAACCATGCTTCATCATAGTTGAGATGATAAGTTGATAACGTATCCAGCCAGGCATCCCGATGCAGGGGTTCCGTGTCCACCAGCGTGCCATCCAAATCAAAAACGATGCCTTGCCAAGCCATACTTATTATTTCTTTTTAGGCGATTGTTTTTGAGCAGCCTGACGCTGTTGTTCTTTCAGCGCCTCCTCAAGACGTGCCTGGAATCCTGATTTTTTCTTAGGCTTTTTCTTATTAGCCTCCAGTTTCTCGAGGATCTTTGATTCGTCAAAAAGGAACCTTTTTGCGCCAAGTGTTTGGCCGATATTCAGCAAGTTACTGAACAGAAGATAACACGTCAGTCCGGAAGCGTAATTATTGAAATAGACCGTAAACATCAAAGGCATCAGGTACTGTACATATTTCATAGCCGGATTGACATTGGACATGTCCATCATCTTGCTATTGTAATAAGTGTAAGCCAAAGTACTACCTGCCCAAAGAATGGTGAAGAGACTGATGTGAGCTCCGACAACCGGTAATTCGAAAGGTAACCGGAAGAATACGTCATAAGAAGATAAATCGTGGGCCCAAAGAAAACTCTCTTGCCGGAATTCAATAGATGCCGGGAAGAAGCGGTAAAGGGCGAACCAGACGGGCATTTGCAAAACCATGGGAAGGCAGCCCCCTAAGGGATTGACGCCAAACTCCCGGTAGAGCTTCATGGTCTCCATCTGTTGTTGTTGCTGGTCGTCCTTAAATTTATCTTTTAAGGAAGCTATGTAAGGTTTCAATGCACTCATCTTGATCTGTGAGTGCAAGCTCTGGTAAGTCAAAGGAAATAATGCTGCTTTTACGAGCAAAGTCAGGATCAGGATCACTATACCGGCACTGCCAATGTATTTGAGCAGCCATCCGAACAAGGGTCTGAAAACCCAACGGTTTATGGTGCCAAATACGGACCGGCCAAAAGGAATGATGTCTTCCATCTGGTAGCCCATGGCCCGCAATCGCTTGAATTCATTGGGCCCGACATACATTTTCATCTGGAATGCATCCGTTCCCTGTAAGGGTACCGATAGCTGCGTGGTCAGTTTCTTTAAAGCGGCTGCTTCCTTATCCAGCATTTCGGTTGACAACACAGCGTCCGGAAAGGAAGTCTCAGCTATGATCGAGGTATTGAAGAACTGATTGGAATTGGAAATCCATTTAAGCGGTTTGTTCTCAAAGGTTTTGGTGTCATTGGAACGGCAGGAGCAGTAATTCGGATCCTCGTCGACTTCTTTGTAATAGTTCGTGGAATAGAAACGTTCGAACGAATCGTTGATTTCGATTTTATCCAGGTAGTTTTCCCAATTTAACTGGACTTGTTGTGTTCCGGTACTTCCGGGAAGCCCAACCAATTTTACCGAATAGTCCAAAATGTAGGAGTCCGGCTGGAGTGTATAGCGCTGTTCGAAATAAGATCCTTCTCCAAAAGGCAACCGAAAGACCAGTGCATTTCCTTCCCGGTTGTAACTGAAAAAGAAATCGCTGGTTACAATTTTTCCATTGGCCGTGTTCCCCCAGGGAATTGTATAACCGAATTTATTTTGGGGATTATCCAGTAAATACAGTGGTCCACTCTGCCGTTTGTGTTCCTGATCTTCAAATTCCCGCTGATATTCTTTGAGTTCCGCTTTGCTGATAAAGCCGCCTTTGGTATTGAAGTCAATTTTTATCAGGTTGTTTTCCAGAGTGACTACCTCCTCTGTACCATGCATGTAGTCTGCCAGATTACCATACAAAGCATGGTCCTGTGCACGGCGGATGGAATCTGGGTCAGCGGCAACGGTTGGGGGAGTGCTATCTTGCGTAGGCGTTTCGGTCGGAATCGTAAGCGCTATCGAGTCCTGTATCTTTTTCTGTGCAGCCGCGCGCTTCAGATTCTGATTACTCATCCAATAACTCCACCCAAGCAGGATGAATAATATAATGATGAGCCCAACGGCATTATTCCGATCCATTAAGTCTACTTTTTCTAAACGTGTGGCAAAGGTACAATTTTGATTATTTTATAAGGCGACTACCCTTGAAGCTTTAGATGAATTTGCAAGGATAATCGATCGGCGTATGCTGACGCTCAAAGTGCCCACTTATCCAGTTGTTGCAATGTTGCTCGTAAATCTTTAGGCAACTCTGCCGTGAATTGCAGCAAAGACCCATCTGCCGGGTGGTTAATTTCTATTGAATAGGCATGCAATGCGAGACGGCTGAGTAAAGGCCGTTCATCCTGATCAAAGGGCTTATTAAATCTACGTTTGATGGAAGAAACGTAAAACCCCTTACCATCCCCATACAACTCATCAGCGACTATTGGGTTACCAAGGAAAGCCAGGTGAACTCTGAGCTGATGTGTTCTGCCGGTTTCCGGTTGTAGCTTCAGCCAGGAATATCCACGATATTTTTGAAGCACCTCCAGGTGTGTGATCGCAGGTTTGCCTCTGGAGTCAATCGCCATGAGGGCTCCGTGAGCTGATGAACGGATGGGTTCATCGATGGTTATTTTATCCGATTGGGGAGCTCCATGAATCAGCGCCAAATAAGTTTTGTGCACTTCACGATTGGAGAAGGACTCGTTTAGCAGCCGATGTATTTCTGCATTCTTTGCAGCGATCATCACCCCTGAGGTATCCTTGTCCAACCGATGGACGATTTTAAAATCAGGGAATTCTTGCATGCCCCAGGTTCGGACACTGGGTAACTCCGAATCCTGCCGGTCCGGGACACTTAATAATCCGGCCGGTTTATTAAAGACAATAAGTTGCTCATCTTCATAGAGTACCTCAGGCGCGTTCTTCATGCAGGGATGTAGAGTTCTGTGTATTGATTTGGGTAAATGAACGAAGCCCACGCACATAATAATCCCAGATGATTGATCCGCGATAGAAGCCTTCTTTGGGATTTATTGGCCGGTATTGATTGATCTTCCGGTTGTACTGTTTGCGCTTCTCAAGCCATTTTGGTAGCCGTATTATAAACGATCCATAAGCGTGAAATACCTGGAGGGCAAAATCGAACCGCTTTTGAGTCAGATAATGGGCTGCTGCTGCAAAATCCAGGATTAACCGGACGGGGAATATCCACAGGAGTTGAAGCCAGGGTTTGTTTTTAAAACAGGTGGCCAGGTTATTTCTAAAGTTGAGGTACACTTTCCGGGGGGATTGGTACCCGAGTGTGCCACCACCCAGATGGTAAACCGGAATATTGGGCGCGCTGACGATGCTGAACCCGGCTCTGCGAATCCTCCAGCACAGGTCTATTTCTTCATGATGCGCAAAATAGTCCCCATCAAAACCGCCCAGATTGTGGTAAATATCAGCTCGGATAGCCATCGCTGCGCCACTCGCCCAGGCCAGTTCTGTCCTGGTATTGTACTGTTGTTCATCCCGCTCGATCTCATTCAAGAAGCGACCCATACAAAATGGATAGCAGGTGGCATCCATCCAGCCTCCGGCGGCACCGGCGTATTCGAATTCCGTCTTGTTGCGATAGGACAATATTTTGGGCTGCACGGCAACTACCTCAGGTTGATTATCCATCACCTCAATGAGTTTGGTCGCCCAATAGGGAGAGACTTCCACATCACTATTTAGCAGGATATAATACCGGGCATCTACCTGAGCAAGGCCTCTGTTGTAACCTTCCGCAAATCCATAATTTTTATTCAGCTTGATCACCTGCAGATACGGATATCTCTTTTGGACCCAGGCCAATGAATCGTCTGAAGAGCTATTGTCAATAATGTAAATCGGGATGTGGGAAGCTGTATGACTGACAACCGAGGGTAAAAACTCCCGGAGGTGTTGTAAGCCATTGTAATTCAGAATAACCACAGCAGTTTGATCCTGATGAATTGCATCATAGGGGGATACATAACCAGCAAGGAATTTCCTGGTTTCGATTTCATCTTCCATCAATTGAATCTTCAGATCATCGATTTGATCGAAGCTCATTTCGTCACGGATGTGTTTAATGACCTCTACCCGAATCGGAAGGCCATAGATCACTTCATTAAAATCGAAAATATGGGCTTCAATGACCCGCTTACTCTGCCCCTTTAACACTGGACGCCTGCCTATATAAAGCATTGCATCGTAGGTGACCTCATCAACGGTGACCTTTGCGGCATAAACACCATCTCGAGGAATTAACTTTTCCCGTTCGAGCAGTTGAATGTTGGCGGTAGGGTAGCCAATGGTCGTACCAATTTTTTCACCGTGAACGATGGTTCCGCTAAGCAAATAATGATGATGAAGTAGCCGGTTTGCCAACTCAACCTGTCCATTATTCAGTGCATTGCGGATCTTGGTTGAGCTGATAACGATTTCTTCTACAGCCTGCTTATCGATCTCAATGATCTCACACGTGCCCTCTTCTTCATATTCTTTCAGGAGGGTGATGTTACCTTCCCGGTTAAGGCCAAAGCGGTGGTCGTATCCGATAACGATGTATCTGGGATGAAAGGTGCCAATTAGAAATTTCTCGATATATTCCCGAGGGTGTAGCTGTGAAAACTCAACGGTGAATGGTATGATCACCAAATGATCTACACCAAAGGCTTCAATGAGTAAAATTTTCTCCTCAAGTGTGGTCAGAATTTCCAACTCCTTATCCTGTGGATAGACAATTTTACGCGGATGTGGATGGAACGTAATGATGACACTTTCACCCCCGATAGCTTTTGCTAATCGCTTGACTTGACGGATCAGGCGTTGGTGACCACGATGGACCCCGTCAAACGATCCAATGGTGATGACCGTGTTGTTAAGAGCAGGTAGGGACGCAAGGTCCCGGTATATTTTCATAACCCTAATCCTGATTCGGTCACAAAAATATCATTCTGATCAGCATATTTCAATCCCGGCGGTACTTTATCCTGTGGGTTGGTTATCACAGTTAACATGTCAGAGAAACCAGTAAGTGCAATATTTTCCAATTTACCGCCCAATCTTTGCATCAGAATGAAAACAAATTGCCCATTTTAGGTATTCTTATGGCAGTAAATAGGTGAATCATGATTGAAATTGCAGATGTTAAGAAAGCGTTGGCCAATTTAAGAGATCCGGAGACTGGTCAGGACTTAATTGCCAGCGGGCGGATCAAAGACATCAATATTCGCGGTCAGTATGTACAGTGCACCATGGTATTGCCGTCATTGCAAGCAACCTATAAAGAATCGCTTTATCAGGCTGTTCAAGGTGAGATAGAAAAGCAATTTCCAGATTATCAGGTTCACATACATATGGAAGTGGCTGCCGCCGGCAGCACGGCCAGTTCGCCGCTGCCCCACGTTAAAAATATTGTTGCAGTGGCCAGTGGGAAAGGCGGAGTGGGCAAATCCACAATTTCGGTTAATCTTGCCCTCGCATTGCACAAGGCGGGATGGAAAGTAGGGATCCTTGATGCTGATTTGTATGGGCCTTCCATACCGACCATGCTCGACCTTACCCATGCCAAGCCTAAAGTCGAAGTGATTCAGGGTGCGCATAAATTGATTCCTCTGGAAGCTTATGGGGTGCCGGTCATTAGTATGGGATTTATCGTAGAGCCTGAGCAGGCCGTTGTATTACGTGGTCCAAGGTTAGGAGGAATCATCAAGCAATTCATCACCGATTGTCTGTGGCCGCCTCTGGATATTCTGGTCGTTGATCTACCTCCTGGTACAGGAGACATTCAGCTTACCCTGGTTCAATCCATTCCGGTTACCGGAGCGATTATGGTTACCACGCCGCAGCAGGTAGCTGTGGCTGATGCCATTAAAGCATCCAGTATGTTTATGTTGGATAATGTAGCGGTTCCCATTATCGGGGTGGTTGAAAACATGTCTTGGTTTACGCCCGTCGAGATGCCGGATAAGAAGTATTACCTCTTTGGCAAGGGAGGCGGCGAGCGTCTGGCTCATTATACGCAATCAACTTTATTGGGGAAGGTCCCTTTGATCCAGGCTGTACAGGAATTATCCGATCGGGGAAAACCGGCCGCTCTACAAAGCGATCCACTGCTCTACGAGCCATTTAAGCATCTGGCAGAACAGACCATCAAACAGTTGCAGGTCAGAAATGATACGCTAAAACCTACGGAAGTAGTTCGGATAACGACCAGTTGACGGATTGAGCCAGGAAGGTTGGTTGAAACAAAGGAAACACCATTTGAAGTGGTAATTGACTCATGCATATTCATTTGATTTACATGTCTTTGATGGCAATATTTCATGGCATACATGAATTGGGTCAAGTTATTTCGTATTTTTGACACAGGAAGAAAACAGATGTCCGAACAGGAAAAAGTTCAGTTACTAAGTCAAGTAGAAGTTGCTCTTGATGATATCAGGCCGCACCTTGCTGTCGATGGCGGGGATGTGGAAGTGGTTGACCTTACGGAAGAGTATGTCTTAAGAATCAAATGGTTGGGTAACTGCGAAAACTGCTCCATGTCCATGTTTACACTGCGTGCCGGCATCGAAGAAAGCGTTCGCAAACTCGTTCCCAAAATAAACCGGATTGAGCCGGTAAATAATTGACCTTTCTTCTTTTTCGCCAATCGGCATCCTTTCTTCTATCGCATTGAAATAACCGGTAACCAATGGATAAAGTCGCTCTGTGGAAGCAAATCAAACTAAAGTCTTCCATGCTGTGCGTAGGGTTGGACTCGGACGAATCCAAAATGCCTGAATTTTACAAGCTAACCACGCATCCCCAAATTGAGTTTAATAAAGCGATAATTAATGCGACCAAGGATATTGCGGTTGCATATAAGCTGAATACTGCATTCTATGAAACCAGGGGTGCCCGGGGTTGGGATGCCATGGAGGAGACCTTGCTGGACATTCCCGACCACTGCCTGAAAATCGCGGATGCTAAACGCGGAGATATCGGGAATACGTCAACGATGTATGCCAAGGCATTTTTTGAACAGCTGAAATTTGATGCAATAACGGTTGCTCCTTACATGGGTATTGACTCGGTCAAACCATTCCTGGAATTTTCCGGAAAGTGGATCATCATCCTGGCGGTTACCTCAAACGAAGGAAGTAAGAACTTCCAGTTTTTAGAGATGAAATCAGGATTGCGGCTATTTGAAGAGGTTTTAAATACGACCTCCAAATGGGGGACCGACTCTCAGATCATGTACGTCGTGGGAGCAACCCATCCGGAATATCTGGAGACCGTAAGAAAATTTGTCCCTGATCATTTTTTATTGGTTCCGGGAGTTGGCGCTCAAGGAGGTAATTTGGATGAGGTAATGCACCATGGGGTAACCGGTACCGGAGGATTATTGGTTAACTCGTCCCGTGGCATTTTGTTTGCCGGTCAGGGAGAGGATGCTATACCGGCAGCACGCAAGGAAGCATTACGGCTCCAACAGCACATGGCCCCTTACATCAGGTAGCCATTCCGGTCCAAACTGGGAGGTCAATTTTCTTTTCATATTTGCGTTTCTCCAGATACTGAACCAGGAAGGACTGAAGCTCTGGCCGGGAAGTAACCGGCTTCATTCCTTCTAACACACTTTCCACATCAGAGATGGGCAAGGACTTATCGCACCAACCATAGCCGGTCACCTCGCCGTCACGGACATAAACATAGCTGTATTCATCGCTGGTGCGTCCCGGATCTATCAGCAGAAAGTGACCGGAGACAGGGACAAACAGCGTATCCAAAGCAAGAGCAGCCCTTATGTTATAAGATTCCGCCGATTCTTCGCCTACACATGCGCCCAGGCATTTTCCAATGTTGTAGGCAAAACATGGGCCACTCCCTTTCTCCAGGCCTAATTTGGAATAGCACAACTGGTGGAGATCGGCTAAATGTTTTAGGAACTGCGTACCATGCTGCCGGACCGTAAAATATTTTCGGATGGCGGTTTCCTCACCGTCTTTAACTTTCTGGATGCCTATGTGTTGATAACCAAGTTGGTCAAAACTGGTAATCACAGTGAAATTTCGTGGTTTGGCACGTTGCGCACGGTTTATGACAGGATTATGGGTCTTTATTTCATTTGCCTCAAGGATCAGGGCAATCAATTCACTGCCGGTGATGGTGTAAGAAAAGTCCCTGACATACTGCTCCATTTGGGTTCCTTTGTTGCTGATCTCCGCAAAGTGCTCAAAGAGTCTTTTTTGGATATTGATGCTTTTACCAATGTAAACGAGGGCTCCCTCGGCATCATGCAGGTAGTAAACGCCACAGGCTTCAGGTAATTCATGCAGGCGGTCCAGGGTAATACCCGGAGGTAATTTAGATTCCTTGATGCCCTGGTTGACCAGTTGTTGGATCTTTGTTCCGCTTTCCTGCATTTGTAATAAACGGCTCAGTAACTCAGCTGTCGCATAAGCATCATCAAAGGCACGATGACGATTCTTGATTTCGATGCCAAAATGGCTGGTCAGTTTATCGAGACCATAATGTTTGAGCTCAGGCATAAGCCTTCTGGACAACCTGGATGTACACAACTGTCTGCGGGTGTAAGTGTAACCTAATTGTTCAAACTCACGCCGGATAAAACCGTAATCAAACCGGACATTCTGTGCAACAAAAACATGTCCTTCTGTCCACTCCACAATATCCCGGGCTACTTCAAAAAAATAAGGGGCTCCCGCCACCATTTCATCATCGATTCCCGTTATTTGTGTGATATTATACGGAATGGAACGGCCAGGGTTGATGAGTGAGCTGTATTGATCTACGATTCTGTCATCTTCCATCAGGATGATGGCAATTTCAATGATGCGGTCTCTTTTGACGAGTCCACCGGTTGTTTCAATATCTATGACCGCAAATTTCTTAGACATGAATTTGAAGATACGTTATTCCTGGTTGCTCGCAATTATTACAATGATTTATTATATGAACACCTCCTGTAACCAGGCGAATGGTGCGAATAAAGAAGTTGTTCAGGAAGATTATTTATCCGAGCATTTTGAAGGGGTGATCACCGGGGCAGAGCGAATTCGTATGTATTTACCACTATTGAAAGATAAAAAAGTGGGGTTAGTGGTCAATCAATCATCGCTGGTCATGGGTAAACATTTGCTGGACACACTCCTGGAAATGGATGTCGAAGTTGCAGCTATTTATACGCCGGAACATGGATTTCGCGGAGAAGCTGATGCAGGTGATCATATTGCCAGCGGGAAGGATGAACGAACCGGAATACCCATTGTATCTCTTTACGGAGACAAACGAAAACCTTCTGCGGATGATTTTGCCCCGGTAGATATCTTAATTTTTGATATTCAGGATGTTGGGGTTCGTTTTTATACCTACGTAGGTACCTTGCATTATGTGATGGAAACGGCAGCTGAAACGGGAAAGCCTGTCATTGTACTGGACCGTCCAAATCCAAACGGTCACTACGTCGATGGAAATGTATTGGATACGGCCTATCATTCATTTGTAGGGATGCATCCGGTACCCATTGTACATGGTATGACAATCGGTGAATATGCACAGATGATCAATGGAGAAGGGTGGTTGAGTAACGGAGTGCATTGTGAACTGACGGTGATCCCTTGCTTGCAATACGATCATCAGACAAAATATGTGCTCCCTGTGAAACCATCACCCAATTTGCCCAATCTCAGAGCGGTGCTATTGTATCCATCGCTTTGTTTATTTGAAGGAACCATTATGAGTATAGGGCGAGGTACGGATAAGCAGTTTCAGGTGCTGGGCAATCCGGATTTTAAAGGTGATTTTTCATTTACACCGGAACCGAAACCCGGAGCTCATAAACCGAAACTGGAAGGAGAATTATGCCATGGCGTCGATTTTACAACGATCAATGAAGATGATATCCGCCGGTGGAGAAAAGTCGACCTTTCCTATCTGGTCGAGGCCTACAGCCAGTTAAAAGATCACAATTTTTTTATTGAAAAATCATTCGACCGGCTCGCTGGGACGGATGTACTGCGCAAGCAAATCGAATCAGGCATGACCTACGATGCCATTCATGCGACCTGGACAGATCCGCTGGAGCAATTTAAAAAGATCCGTAAAAAATATCTCTTGTATACCGATTTTGAATAACCGGGATACCTTCAGGTACGATCTACCAACTGATAGCGGTAAACGAATTTCGGGTAAAAATACAGGACTTTAAAAGCATCATTTGCCGACTTGATTTCCAAACCGACTCTGGGAGAGTTAGTCTCTGTGATTAGTCGGATCTGGAGCTGTTTTGGTGAAAGATCATTGTAAAAGTAGGAAGCCACACGGCACCACACTTCGATTTCCTTTGGTTGAATGAACATTTGATTGGTTGAGTCCTGAAAATAGGAAGCTATAGGAACTCTGAGTTTTTTCTCCGTAAAAACATCCGTTCTCCCTCTGACAGTTACCTGGATCGGCTGGACAGAAACGTTCGCGTATACCGAACTATAGGGCTTGCCGGTCAATAAGAATGGTCCCGGCTGGTTAATGGCATCTTCAAGGTGTAAGGGCCAGCGCTGGATCGTGTCCAGGATGGATATGGGTCCGGATATCAGGATACTGTCTGGTTCCAACTGAATCCTGCCGGCCAATTGTGTCGAAGCGGGAACATGCAGGGACTTTGGCATAGAAAGGGGAATAAGTCTGGTAGAAGCGGGTACCAGGAAAACGCGGATGCCTTCATCCTGAATATCGAAGTGAATACCCGGAGATCCCGGATTAAATTGATTATTCAGCATGTATGCCAGATCTGCTTTGGTCAGGAACTGGTTTTCCACAGCTTTGAGGTTAACCTCCAGAGATCCGGGCAATAACCGGTGTACATTGCGAATAAGGTCCCAGCCTTCTCCCCGAATCGTGACCGGGATGTGCGTAGGGTTGGATTGGTCGCTTAGAAAGCCTACCGGAACCTGATATTCAAGTGGCAGGTCCACGGTCTTTTCAGCCGTGCGATTTAGACTGATTAATAGCCACCATAAGAGTGCGATGGCAACAAAGACAATGAAGATGAAGCGGTCTGAACGCCAGAAATCACTCCGAGCTAGTCTCTTCTTTGGAAGCATTGCGGCTAAGATAACTGTCGGTCATTTCTTTGGATAAAGCAACCTTCAAAATTCGGATGAAGGTCTTCTGATCGATCTGCAGGGTCACAACCTCACCTTCAATTTTATTAATTCGACCGATGATTCCGGCATTGGTGACCACCTCACTGCCTTTTTCAAGACCACCGATGAATTTATTCTGTTCCTTTTGCTTTTTTGCCTGGGGCCGGATCATGAAGAAATACAGAACAACAAAAATGAGGAGTAATGGAAAAAGGCTTCCGAAGATGCTCGGGCTACCGGCAGCCTGAAGCAAAATAACTAAGATTGGATTCATATATGGTTATTGTTGACTTGGTTCTACGTATCCTTTGAGGAAGATATTCCGAATATTCGGAATGCCGTTCATCGTGACAAAAATAGTTTTATTTTGAGAATAACGTTGTCCTTCCGAGTTGAATACCAGTCGGAGTGAGCCATGTTCTCCTGGCTCAATGGGTTCCTTGGGCCACTCAATGCCGGTACAACCGCAGTGGGACCGGACATCTGAAATGACCAGTGGCTGGGTGCCCGTATTCTCAAAATCAACCGGGATGGTCATTCGCATGCCCTCATGAATGGTGTCAATGTCAATAGTATCTGTGGCAAACCGGATATTTGCCATAGCATTGGTCAGGATATGCCCTTGTACATCCTGTGGAATTCCAATGGTTGCCAGGGGCCCCGTGTAATTCGATTGAAAGGCTGCTTCCGGCTCGGATTGACATCCCCAGGTGAATATCGCAATCCATAAAGGAATATGTAACTTGCGCGCCATGCTGCAAAGGTATTGTAAATCATGACACAAAAGTACCCGGATAAGAAGCCGTATATTTTGATTGGATACATGGGTAGTGGTAAGAGCTACGTATGCAAACGCCTGGGAGCAGCGATGGATTTGCGGTGGGTCGATTTGGATGACGTCATTGAAGCCCGTGCCGGTAAATCGATTTCTGACATCTTCGCCGAAGACGGGCACGAAGCCTTTCGCTTACTGGAACATAATTGTTTGGTTGATTTGCTAAATGCCAAGGATTACGATTTGATTTCTGCAGGTGGTGGGGCACCGTGCTACTTGGGAAATATGGACCTTATGAATGCCCGGGCAATCACTATTTATTTACGACGGGAAGCCACTGAAATCCTGAAATATGTATTGCCAGGGATCAGCCACCGACCATTGCTGGCAGGAAAATCTGAAGAGGAGATTGTCAGGTTTGTCGAGGAAACTCTTAAAGATCGTGAACCAATATACAGTCAGGCTCAGTATATCCTTGAAGGTTTCGAATCCCAGGAATTATTGGACAAGGTCGCTTCAATCATTCTTGAAAATGGTAACTAAACTGGGAATTACTGAACCAATGCCTCCGCAGAAACCAGTGTTCCGATCGCCTTGTTCGGTTGAATGACGGTTCCGTTTTTTGTCGACTGAGGGACACTCAATCCGGTCTGTTGTAGTAATTCAAAAGCATCCTTGGTCGTCAATTTCGGTTCCAGACTTTTCATTAGCGCTATCGTTCCGGCGACCTGAGGCGTAGCCATGGAGGTACCACTGTAATTGGCATATTTATTTTTGGGTATCGGCGCCAGAATATCCACTCCCGGTGCCGCTAAACCAAAAGCTATTCCTTCCAATGTGTTGGCAAATGCCGGTTTCGTAAGATCCGACTGGATGGCGGTAACCGTAATGACTCCCGGGACATTAGCGGGTGTGACCTGCGTGGCAGGGCCTCCATCATTTCCTGCGGCGACTACCACGATGGCTCCTTTTTTATTAGCATAGCTTACTGCTTCTTCGTAAAGACGCTGTTTTTCATCCGAACTGCGTCCGCCAAGTGACATTGAAATCACATCTGCTCCCTGATCTGCGGCATCAATCATCCCCTGAATGATCGTTTGCTGGGTGCCTCCTCCGAAGAAGTTCAGAACCTTAATACTGGTAACCGTGAAGAACGATGGCCCGGGGTTCATAGATGCACCCCCGGTCCGATTGTTTGTGACCGCTGAAGCGATGCCGGCACAATGGGTGCCATGCCCCTGCTCATCCACCTCATCCTCTTTATGCCAGGATACATAATTTGGCTTTAAGTCTTCATGTTTGCTATCCACACCGGTATCCAGGATGAATAAACGAGCTGATTTTCTTGGTTGGGCTCCTTTTAGGGATGCTTGCAGATCGCCGATTTGTTGTTGATCCAAATGCCACTGTCTGGCGAGCAAAGGATCGTTGGACCATTGCGCCAGGGGATGAACCTCCGAATGGCCTGGTACCGGCTTAAAAAAGGCATAATATTCATTTCGGTCTATCCACTGCACTCCTGAAATCTGCTCCAGGCGACGCTGAATGGTCTGCGTTCGTTGCCAGGGGAGGTAATGCAGGTTGATTTTATAATAATGGGCCAAGGGGCTTTCGCGATCGGTGAGGGTAAATGCTGGAGTGATGGATCCCAGATTAATTCCCAGGTGTTTCTTTAGGGTGTTCGGATCAACGTCATCTCGGATTAATACCAATAATTCGCCATTTGGATCCAGTTGGGGCAATCTGCGGTCCTGAAGCACCCAAGCGAGGAATAACATGCCTGCAGGTACCAGCCATTTGGAATAACGCAGATTTCTCCATAGGTAAAACAGTTGTGATCCGAGGCCCAGCGAAAGCAACAATAGGATGGTCCTCCCGGGGTGGAACAACTCGGGCGACTCAAACCATTGCCTGGCCAGTCCAGCCAACCAAAGGATTAACGAGGCAAAAAATGCATACCGCAACTGATGATGCCGCTGACGATAGGGTGGGGTAATCCGCCATGTGAACATCGTCACAAAACACAATATCCAAAATAATGTTACCATAGGAACCTAATCTACGCGATGATCAGCTATGTGTCCATCCATTCGGATTAATCGGGTTGATTCATCGACTAATAGAATCAATTCACATTACTAGGAATAAAGTTTCATTTTCAATTATTTTTGACCCTTCAATAAAACGATATGAGTACCGCACCTGAAAAAATGCTTTGCCTGATTATTGGTTCCGGCCCGGCAGGATATACCGCAGCCATCTATGCAGCCAGAGCAAACATGTCTCCTATCTTGTACACCGGAATGCAACCAGGTGGACAATTGACCATAACCACGGACGTAGAGAACTATCCGGGTTACCCTGACGGAATCCTTGGGCCTGAAATGATGGAAGATTTACGCAAACAAGCCGAGCGGTTCGGGACTGAGGTACGCTATGAACTGATTTCAAAGGTTGACTTTAGCGGGCCGGTCCATAAAGCCTGGACGGATAGCGGCAATGAGATCCATGCAGAAAGTGTGATTATTGCCACGGGAGCCAGTGCAAAATGGTTGGGCATCCCTTCCGAACAGGTTTATATGAACAAAGGCGTATCCGCTTGTGCCGTTTGTGATGGATTTTTCTTTAGAAATATGGAAGTAGCAGTTGTTGGCGGTGGAGATACGGCTGCCGAGGAAGCTTCCTATTTGTCCAAATTATGTCCCAAAGTGCACCTTTTGGTTCGTAGGGATGAAATGAGAGCTTCGAAAATTATGCAAGAGCGTGTTTTGAATAATCCGAAGATCGAAGTGCATTGGAATACGGAAGTAAAGGAAATCAAAGGAGTGGATGAGGTAGTGGATTCGATCGTCATTTACAACAATCAAACCAAAGCTGAGAAAGAACTGCCTGTTAAAGGTTTTTTTGTGGCTATAGGTCACAAACCCAATACCGACATTTTCGAAGGGTGGCTTGATATGGACGAGACCAAATACCTGATCACTCAAGGTAAGTCAGCCAAAACCAATATCCCAGGTGTATTTGCCAGTGGCGATGCACAGGATAAGACCTATCGTCAAGCCGTCACGGCTGCGGGAACCGGGTGTATGGCTGCATTGGATGCAGAACGGTACTTGACGGAGCAGGGTAAACTTTAAAATTAATCGATTAATCTAAGCAATATGTCTAGTGGAAAATTTCGGGCTGGCGTCCTCTTTGGCAATGAGGTGTCCGAGGTATTTGCCGATGCCAAAGCCAATCAATATGCCATTCCAGCAGTTAATGTGACGGGAACCAATACCGTGAATGCAGTCATGGAGACGGCAAAAGAAGTTAACTCTCCGGTCATTGTTCAGTTTTCCAATGGGGGAGCTTCATTTTATGCCGGAAAAGGTCTTTCCAATGCCGATCAAAAAGCATCTATACTGGGATCTATTTCTGGTGCAAAACACATTCACCTGCTGGCTGAGCATTACGGAGTGCCTGTTATCCTCCATACCGATCATTGCGCAAAAAAATTATTGCCATGGATCGACGGCCTGGTGACCGCTGGAGAAAAACATTTCCAGAAACACGGCTCACCCTTGTACAGTTCTCACATGCTGGATCTTTCCGAGGAGCCCATCGCTGAAAACATCGAGATCAGCTCAGAATTCTTCAAGCGCATGGCTGCGATAGGGATGACCCTTGAAATTGAATTGGGCGTGACTGGTGGTGAAGAAGATGGGGTGGATAACACCGATGTGGATAACAGCAGGCTGTATACCCAACCGGAAGAGGTGGCTTATGCCTATGAAAACCTAAAAGCCATCAGTGACCGTTTTACTATTGCTGCTGCTTTTGGCAATGTACACGGAGTGTATAAACCTGGAAATGTTGAGTTGAAGCCGGTCATTCTTAAGAATTCGCAGGATTATATCCAGAATAAATATGGTACCGGACCCAAACCGGTCAATTTTGTTTTCCATGGTGGCTCCGGATCCTCGCAGGCTGAAATCCGTGAAGCTATCTCCTATGGAGCAATAAAAATGAATATTGACACGGACTTGCAGTGGGCTTTCTGGGATGGAGTGCGGCATTATTACCTGCAAAATGAAGGGTACCTCCAGGGCCAGTTAGGCAACCCGGAAGGCGTAGACAAACCAAATAAGAAGTTTTACGATCCTCGGGTATGGTTGCGCGCAGGAGAGTCCTTCTTCAAGAACAGGTTGAAAGCTGCATTTGAAGACCTGAATTGCATCAACCGGAACGCATAGAACATCCGGTCTAAAAGCTAGAAACAGACTTATGCTCAATTAAGAATCCGATCCCCGGATGGCTTACCGGGGATTTGGTTTTCTATTTGCATGGATGGGGATTGGTGTTTATCTTAGGAAACTAATCTACTCGACCATGTCTACCTTTGGCTATCAAGCAAACTTTCTTGGAGAAGATTTCCCTGTGCTTTTGCCGGAGATCCCCTCCGGATTAATTTCAGATGTCGCCCCCCTGACAGCCGGTGGAATCATTCTTGATTATCCCAAATACAGTGTCGTTCTTCATAAATTTCGAAAGCTGCCATTGATAACAGCTGCGAATATTGAAGGCGGTTTATTCAAAGACATTACACGAAAGTCACTTTTTTCAGGGGGTGATCATTGGCGAAAGGATGATCGTATTGCTCCGGAATACCAGTTAGGGGCAGAACTCTATGGAGCGGAAAAGAGTGATTTTGACCGGGGTCATATGGTTAAGCGTGAAGATGTGCAATGGGGTATTTCCGACGATGAGGCAGCTGATTCAGCAAGAAGCACCTTTTATTTTACCAATGCTGCCCCCCAACATGCCAAGGTTAACCAATCCATTTGGAGACAAATTGAAGATTATATTTTAAAAACGGAATCGGTCAAGAACGGACTAAAAATTTCAGTTTTCACCGGACCGGTTTTGACCGATCAGGATCCGGAGTTTGTGACCTTGGTCAAAGGGGAGGTGATTAAGTTGCCCGTTCTGTTCTGGAAGTTGGTTTATTACATCAATGAAGCGAATACAATAAGCCGGGTAGCATTCCTGGTCGGACAACAATATTTATTGGAAAAAGCAGGTATTGTTCTGCGTAAGTATGCCGTTCAAGCTGACCGGGAACATTTTATGAATTTCAAAGATGCGGATACTTACCAGGTTAATACGGAATTGATACACAAACTTACCGGTCTTCATTTCCCCGTCGCTCACGACCCTTATCAAAAGGAATCACCCGTTAAACTGGTCTTGGATAAAGTAAATGTAAGGAGAGGACAAGTCTATGAATCTGTTATTTCCAACCGGATAACAGGCCTAACACTTTAAGTAAATGGATCGGACACAAATAGAAAACTTGCTCGCAAATGATCGGCTGGAAGAAGTGCTTACGCTGGTTAAAAACTTTGCGGATAAGCAGCAGGACCAGTACCTTGAAAACGACGCGATCATGCTGCTAGGCCGCCTGAATTCTGCGCGTAGAGACCAGAATATGGGCTTCGTCACCCGTGAGCAAGCTCAAATTACCCTCAACCAAATTCGTAATTCGGTTCTTTCCTTCGTTGATCAATGCTTGAAGTCTCAAATCACAATGGACACCATCTTGTTTTTGGGAGCAAGTCCGAAAGACTTGGCAGTGCTCAGAACCAATGAAGAAATTCAACGCATTCAGGATGGAATCCGGGCCGCCACCTTCAGAGATCGTTTGAATTTTGTGTCTGAGCCTGCAGTTCAAATTTCCACGATAACTAATGCCATGCAGCGCTATCAGCCATCCATAGTTCATTTCTCGGGCCATGGTGCTGGCCAGGAAGGTATAGCCGTAGAAGATGCAAATGGTGAGGAAGTACTGTTTCCGAATGCCGGGCTGGATCGTTTGTTTGGTCTCTTCAAAGAACAAGTAAAATGTGTGCTCCTGAATGCCTGTTATTCCAACGTTCAGGCAGAAATCATCAGTAGACATGGCATCTACGTCATTGGAATGGACAACGCTGTCGGTGACGATGCTGCTATACATTTCTCGATTGGCTTTTATCAAAGCATTGGCGAGGGAAAAGATTATCCTTTTGCCTTTGATGTGGGCTGTGTAAATGGTTCACCTTATCTCGGAACGGTCAATCCGGAAATGTGGTTTGAAGGGAATAAAATAAAAGTTTAATTGATTGGAACCGGACTGAATTGGATGAGGACTTCTTGTCCGGATTTAGTGAATTTTGTTTTATAGGGCAGTGAGGGTTTAGGTATGCCATAGATCCCTTTTACATTGATGAAGATGGTTTCGTTTAGTGGTATAGATATTCTGGATTCCAATAAGCCTGAACTTGAAGTCTTGCCTATGGAAATATTATTGATGAATATTTCAGCACCGGAATAAGGCGTAAATACCGTGCGATTAACTTTCCATGTTCCTGATTCCACTTTGATTTTAATGGTGTTGCCTGAATTTGTTATTAGGCTGATCTCTGGCTTATCCATGATCACTTTTTGGTTTATTTGGGTAAATGGAAATTTCGTTTTTTTGGATGGGTTAAGTTTGATGATCAGGTGGCTGTTCTGGGGATCCAGGCTCCCAGTTGCCGTAAGGTATCCTTTCGCCTTGACCTGGTATTTATAGGAAGATATTTGAGCGCATAATAATCCTGGAAGTCTGAAAAGACCAATCTCATCACTATACACTGTGATGGATTCATTGATGGTAATTGCTGCTTTGTAGATTGGCTTGCCTGCAGTCGTTACGATCCGGCCACTTAAATAGCATGAATCCGATTTTGTAGGTCGCTGTTGTTGTAGGGCGATATCCAGGGTATAGACATTTTTTTCAATTAAACCTCTTGTTGGTTGGTATCCGGTCGCATTAACCGTGTAGTAAGCGCCATCCAGCTGATTACACGGGAGATTGAAGGTAAAGATGCCATTGTCATTAGACTTGGTCGCTTGTTGGTTTATGGTTATTTCGGCGCCACCGATTTGATTATTCTTAAGATCGTGAATTCTGCCGGTAATCGTACACTTTTCCGGCTCGGTTGGCCTCATGTTATTCAGAATATCGTAAAGGTCTTTCAGGCGGCTCCATTCAGCAGGATGTAACTTGCCCTTTAATAGGCCTAAATCTTCGTTAAGCAAAGGTAAGTACTTTGAGATCTTAGCTTTGTTCTCAGGCAGGGATAAGAAATTATACGCGGCGTAAAATCGATTTTTACGAACTACAAAATTTGCGGGTACATGGTCGAGGTACTGGTAGTAGTCAAAAAATGCCTCTTCGTATTTTTGTTGTTCTGCTCGAATTTTTCCTCGATAAGCGAAACTGGTGAATTCTTCTGAACTTTCGATAATTAGAGCGCTAAAAAGGGTATCAGCAATATCCAGCATTTGATTTTCGTACAACATAAATCCGATTACTTTTTTTATTGCAGCTCTGTTCTGAGTGCCCTCAATATCGTTCGTGCTAAGTAATATTTTGTGTATGATCGTATCCTTCATTTCGGTCGTTATGTCGCAAAACCGGCATACCAGCACCTGAAGCAAGGTGGTGTAATATTTGTTGTTTATGATTGAATTCGCGGCCTGAAGCATGGGTATCGTATTGTCGTCGATATTCAGACTGTCCGGCAACTCTGAAACCCTTGGCCAGGTATTAATGTCCAGGTTGAATTGACCGGCCTGGTTTTGCTCGACGGTGCCATAAATACCAAAATTGGCTTTGCATTCCGCGCATTTTGATTTAACCGCCTGCCCATCAAATGAACCGTCTCCCTGATAAATACCCGAAGAAAGGATGTTGAAATAATCCTGGTTTTGACTAATTGCATCCGATATCTTGGTTTCAACATAGGTGTTTTCATTTTTCATAGGGAATTTCATGATAAGCACCTTACAGGGCTTCTTATCGAATTTTGGACAATCATCGTGTTTGCCAATCCAATGGGGAATGAAAATAGCAAGCACCGGGATCAATAATCCGGTTAACACTTTCCAGGCGATCGACCAGATGTATTTCTTGTCCCGGGTTTCTTTTAGCTCTTTAATGTCATTGTTTATTTCCGATAATTGCCTGCTTATCCGGTTCCGGCTCACATTAGCTTGCTCCTGATCGGTATTTCCATTTGCGGGTTTTTGCAATCGATTAAGCTGGCCGAGCAGGTTTTGCAGATCGCTATGGATTTCCGCATAATCTTCCTTGTTTTGGGTGAAGGCAATCAATTTCTTTGTTGCTGTTTCAAGCAAATCTTTTTCAATAAGCAATTGAATACGCTCCTGGAGAGAAAACCGCATGGCATTAACTTTAGCTAAGCTTAAATTAATTAAAAATACCCAGCGCAGGCAGGGCATATTTCCCCATAAGAGAAGGGTATTTTCCGGTGGGTTAAGCGAAAATTATTTTAAACCCGGAAGCTTACGTGGTAACGTGGGTTAAATGGCTGTCTTGTTTTGATAGACCCGGACATAATCTATCAGCATGGTGGCTGGAAAAATGCTGTCGTCCACGCCCTTTTGTCCTCCCCAGTTGCCGCCGACCGCAATATTCAATATGAAGTAAAACGGGTGGTCAAAAGGCCAGTTGTTTTCATTATGAACCGCTGGCCGATCAAAGGATAAAAGTATTTGACCGGGGTCGTCCAGGTAAAACTGAATGCGGTCTTCATTCCAGATCAACCCATAATTGTGGAAGGTTAATTCAGCATCCGGGACATCCACCGGCCCGGAGGTCACTTGGGTCCCGTCAACATGGTTATTGGCTTTACTATGAATGGAAACATGAATCCTGCCGGGGTCGTAGCTTACATTTTCCATGATGTCAAGCTCTCCACATTCCGGCCATCCAGCCGATTGTATGTTATTGCCAAGCATCCAGATAGCAGGCCAAATTCCATTTCCCCGATGTTCCGGCAGTTTTGCCCGTATCTCCATTCGCCCGTAGGTAAATTCCTGTTTGCTATTTATCCGCGCCGAATGGTAATCTCCGGTTTTTTGTCCGGGACCGGTTTTAACGGCATGGATCGCCAGCATGCCATTAGCGACGGTCAGCGTTCCCGTATCGGTATAATCCTGCCATTCGTTATTTCCCCACCCATGCGCTCCGTATTGATAGGCCCATTTGGCGGTATCCAATTGATCCCCTTCGAATTCATCCTGCCAGATCAGGGTTTCCCGGGCATTGGATTCCGTTTTGTCGGCAGGGTTGGATTTTGTTTCACTGCATCCGGTGGAGAGCAGTATCAGGAGACAAACTGAGACCACGAAGCGGGATGAATATTTAATGAATTGGCCGATCATCGGAATGGTGTTTTTAGAATTGAAAATTCGGGTGACTGATACGCTGGATAAACTCAATGATAAAGTCTTTTTTAAGCAACAAGGTAAACAGGAACCCTGCAAGAGACCCATACAGGTGTCCCTCATGGTCGTAATGAGGCTGGAGACCTTTACGGCTGGCATAGAAGGAATAGAAGACGTAAAGTACTGCAAAAATGATGGCTGGGATGGGTATGATAAAAAAGAGAAGTAACATGCTCCAGGGATTAAATACAATGAACGAAAATACGACACCAGAGACCGCGCCGGAAGCTCCCACCGAGGCAAATGTCGGATTTTGCCGGTGCCGGAGGAAGGTTACAAAGTTGGCTGTGATCAAGCTGATGAAATAAAGCATGAAATAAAGAAGACGCCCTTTGCCTACGCCAAATTCTGCCGCATAAACTTGCTCTACATAAGTACCGAAGAGGTAAAATACGTACATGTTGATGCCCAGGTGCATCCAGTCCCCATGGAGTAACCCGCCGGTAAGAATGCGGTAGTAGGATTGGTCCCGCTGTATTTGATAGGGATAATGTTTGAGCTTTTCAAAGGTGACGGGATTGCTGAAAGCCAGGTAGGAAACCAGAACGGTCACCACAATGATGATCAGTGTGATACTCACGATTCAATTGATTTATCCAAAGTTAACACATCTAGCCGGATGGGAAAGGGCCGTGTCATGGTTAAAGGAAAATGATCGATATCTCCTGACTGTATTCCGTCCTGGATGTGTAATCAGTGAGTTAATGGGCATGAAAATATGGATATACGATGACCTAGTTAAGTAAGTTTTCTTTAAACAGGAGACCCTTGCGAGCGTCGTACTCAGGACGGATCTTGTTTCTGAAAAGGTCTTTCTTGTAAGGGAATTTGCGTGCATCTATGATGAAAACCTTGCAACCGATCGCTTTACCCAGTTCGGTGTTGTTGTCTCTCCAGCATCGGGCTAATTCATAGGCTGTGCCATTGTAATCGGATTTCCAGCGCTTATCGAACAATACTTCCAGATAAATGACCCCATTGCGGTAATCCAGTAAGCGACTGTAAAGCCCGAAACCAATCCGGTACAGTTGATCGGTCTTGAACAGATGCCGCTTGTTTATCTCTTCAATGTTCATAGTGGATTAATAACTTCAGAAATTATGCCAATTTATCTTAATATGAAGACGAGTCATATGCTCCTGGATCAATGACATTCTGGTTGTCGTAATGGATCCGGAATGCTTTGAGAATTGTTATCTTAGAAAGGAGTAAAAAAATCCCACCTTATGGTAAGCGTGGACATTAAATACAAGGACTTATTATTGGAGGCAGTAGAGGATCTGATGTACAAGATTTCATTGGAACTGAATTCCATGAAAGGAGGTCCATTAACCGCTGAACGGAAAAAATTGACCAGTAAGCAGAAAGCGCTGGAGGAGGTCCAGCATTTGATCTACCGGTCAGAAAGTTAAACCGATTTTCCGGATAGGATAAAAAAAGACCGGAGGAATAATCCCCCGGCCTTTAATGTCCTATGTTAACCTTTAAGTGATCTCTGCATTAATTATGCAAGTTCGGCTGCTTTAATTTTCAATGCCTCATCAGACATCTTTTCATTAATTGCAGACTGTGCGGCAACAAACCGGGCAATCGGAATCCGGAATGGAGAGCAGCTCACGTAGTCCAGTTCACTGCGGTGGAAGAAACGGATCGAATCGGGATCTCCTCCGTGTTCTCCGCAGACACCCACTTTCAAATGATCGTTTACCCGCTTACCGTTAGCCGTGCCTACACTGACCAACTGGCCTACACCATCCTGGTCGATGGATTGGAAAGGATCTTTTTTGAGGATGCCTTTTTCCAGATAAATCGGCAGGAATTTTCCGATATCATCCCGCGAGAAACCGAATGTCATCTGAGTCAGGTCATTGGTTCCGAATGAGAAGAAGTCTACCATCGGAGCGATCTGATCGGCAATAATGACGGCTCTGGGAATTTCGATCATGGTGCCAACTTTGTAGTCAACGGTATCGTTGTATTTGGCAAAGATCTCCTCAGCGGTATCCCGGATGATCTTGATCTGCATACGCAACTCATTGCCTATACTGGTCAGAGGGATCATAATTTCAGGATATACATGTACACCACGTTTTTTCAAATGGATGCTGGCCTCCAAGATAGCATGTACCTGCATCTGGGTGATCTCCGGATAGGTGTTAGCCAGGCGACAACCACGGTGACCAAGCATTGGGTTGGTTTCGTGTAATGTATTTACCCGATCCAGTACTTCCTCGAAGGTGATGCCAAGGTCTTCGGCGATCATTCTTTCGGCAGCTTCGTCCTCAGGCAAGAATTCATGCAAAGGTGGATCCAGCAATCGGATGGTGACTGGCAAATCGTGCATGACTTCGAGAATTTCTTCGAAATCCTGCATCTGGATTGGCAATAGTTTATCCAAGGCTCTCCGGCGACCGGCTTCATCTTTTGCTAAAACCATTTCGCGGACAATCCGTATTCTTTCCGGCTTGAAGAACATGTGTTCGGTACGGCAAAGTCCAATACCTCTGGCGCCGAACTCACGAGCGGTTTTGGCATCGGTTGGCGTATCTGCATTGGCTAGCACGCGCAGACGGGACTGGCTGTCGGCGATCGTCATCAGTTTTTGTAAGTGAGTGCTGATTTCCGGATCCTTGGTTGGAACCCGACCTTCATAGATGTAGCCGGTGTAGCCGTCCAGGGAGATCCAGTCTCCTTCTTTATAAACCACATCGCCAACCCGAAACTGACGGTTTGTATAATCAATAATCAGGCTACCGGCGCCGGTGATAGCGCATTTGCCCATACCACGGGCAACAACAGCAGCGTGAGAGGTCATCCCACCTCTTGCAGTTAAAATACCTTTAGCGGAATTCATGCCGGAAATATCCTCCGGAGAAGTCTCCATCCGTACCAGGATCACCGGTTTTCCGGCAGCGGCCCAGTCTTCGGCATCTTCTGCGAAGAACACGATCTGACCAGTTGCTGCTCCAGGGGATGCAGGAAGGCCCTGCGAGATCATTTTTGCGGTCTTGAGGTCCTTTTTATTGAACACAGGGTGCAATAATTCATTGAGCTTATCCGGCTCGATACGGTTGATGGACGTTGCAGCGCTGATCAGACCCTCTACTTGTAAATCATGGGCAATGCGAACCATAGCTTCTCCGGTTCGTTTTCCATCCCGAGTTTGGAGGATCCACAGACGACCTTCTTCAATGGTGAATTCCAGGTCCTGCATGTCCGTGTAGTGGTTTTCCAGCATGATCCGTACATCGTCAAGTTCTTTATAGACAGTCGGCATTGCTTCCTCCAGACTAGGATACGTTGATTTCCGGACTTCTTCGGAAATATTGGCAAGCTTAGCCCACCGCTGAGAACCTTTGAGAGAGATCTGTTGAGGCGTACGAATACCCGCAACTACGTCTTCACCCTGAGCATTGATCAGGTATTCACCAACAAAATTGTTTTCCCCTGTTGCGGGGTCACGTGTGAATGCGACACCGGTAGCTGAGTTATTGGACGTATTTCCAAAGACCATGGCCTGGACGTTAACGGCAGTACCCCAATCGTTCGGAATATCGTTGATTTTCCGGTATTGGATCGCGCGTTTACCCATCCAGCTGTCAAATACAGCGATGATACCACCCCATAACTGATCGTAAGGATCGTCCGGAATGTCTTTCCCGGTGCGTTCATGAATACGAGCTTTAAACCGGACCACCAATTCTTTCAGGTCACTGATGGTCAGGTCATTATCGAGAGTCACATTTCTTGCTTCCTTGACCTCATCGATGATTTGTTCAAAAGGATCTACCTCATCCTGGAAGATGGGCTTCAGGCCCAAAACGACCGAGCCGTACATCTGGCAGAATCTCCGGTAAGAGTCCCAGGCCAGACGTTCGTTTCCGGTTGCTTTCGCCCAGGCTTCAACGATTTTATCATTAAGACCAAGGTTAAGCACCGTGTCCATCATGCCAGGCATGGAGGATCTGGCGCCGGAACGGACCGAAAGCAATAAAGGCTTGCTTTCACTTCCGAAGGTTTTACCGGCAATGTTTTCGATGGTTTCAATACCATGCATTACCTGATCCTTCAATAAATTCAATGTAGGTTGCTTTCCATCCTTGTAATAAGCATTACAAGCTTCTGTAGAAATGGTAAATCCGGGAGGCACCGGCAACCCGATACGGTTCATTTCCGCCAGGTTGGCGCCTTTGCCACCAAGTAAGATTCGCATGCTTTTGTTTCCTTCAGCTGTGCGAGCACCAAACGTATAGACAAATTTTTGTGAGCCCATTTTAATACCGTTTTTTATGATTCGAACTCAAAGAACAGGAAAATGTGCTCATAAAAAGGTAGCCCTGGTCGCATTGGGATATGATCTGGATCATTGATGAATCCTCCCTGCCAAATCATTTCCCTGCATGAGAATGGTCATTAGTTATCATTTGGCAAACCGATCAATTTGTGTTGTGTTCCAAACCAATTGGTCATGTTTAGTCACACCTTCCTACTTAATCAACTGTGGAAAATCCAACACGAAGAAGGCTATTTATCCGACAAGGCAATTCGGCTTCTAAGCCGTCAGACGGGTCGTTCCTGGGTTGACCTTGAAGGGGTGATTTCCTTTTATCACTTCTTCCGGCGAAAGCCTGCGGGGCGGTTCCTAATATTCCTCAACAATAGCATTCTTTCGGAATTCGCCGGATTCCCTGAAGTCCTGAAAGCATTTCAGGAATCGACAGGAGCCCATTTGAATCAAACCGATCCTACCGACACATTTACCTTGCAAATGGCTTCCTGCATTGGTCTTTCAGACGTTGAGCCGGCCGCCTTGATTAATTGGAGGCCATTCATCAACCTCACTCCTGAAAAGGTCCACCATTTGATTCACCAGTTGAAAAGCGGTACCGACATCGATGATCTGGCGGACCGTCCCTTATCCGATGCTTATCCAAATGACGAAGAGAATAAGCGGTTAATGATCCGGCCTTACCAGGAAGGTATGGCCATATCCAAGCTGATTCGCATGTCTCCTGATGAAGTTATCAAGGAGATCATGGAAGCCGGATTGACCGGATTGGGAGGTGCATTTTTTCCTACCCACCTGAAATGGCAATCCTGCCGGAACCAGGCTGATCCCGAAAAATACATTGTCTGTAATGCCGATGAAGGGGAGCCAGGTACTTTTAAAGACCGGTTTTTGATCCAGAAATATCCCGGGCTTTTGCTTGAAGGGATGATCACCGCCGGATTTGCCGTTGGAGCCAGGCAGGGTGTTATTTACCTCCGCGGGGAATATCAATACCTGATACCCAAAATAAAGGATGCCATCCGGCACTTCAAAAATGAGGGTTGGCTTGGAAATGACGCCTGCGGGATACCAGGATTTGATTTTGATATTGATTTGGTCATTGGTGCCGGCGCCTACATTTGCGGCGAAGAGACAGCCTTGCTTGAGTCCCTGGAAGGCCATCGGGGAGAACCCCGTCCAAGGGTGCATTACCCAACTGAAAGAGGATATCTCGGAAAGCCGACGGTGGTTAACAATGTGGAAACCTTATGTACAGCGGCCAGGATCCTGGAGCAGGGTTTTGAACCCTATTTAAATACGCGGCACCCGGATTCTCCGGGAACCAAATTGTTTAGCATCGCGGGTGATTGCCTGTATCCCGGCATTTATGAGATCACCTGGGGCATCACGGTGGGTGCATTGTTGGAGCGGTGTGGGGCGGTAGACCCGTACGCCATTCAGATTAGCGGTCCATCGGGCGAACTAATTCCAGCTTCATGGAAAGACCGAATGCTGGGGTTGCATGATTTGCGTTGTGGAGGTTCCGTAATGATTTACAACCGGCAGCGAGACTTATTGCAGATCTTACAAAATTATAACCGGTTTTTCATGCAGGAATCCTGCGGTGTTTGCACCCCTTGCCGGGCAGGTAACTACATGCTCTCCGTGCAGCTCCGGAAAATGGAACGGGGACTGGCTTCCACGGAGGATGTGGATAAATTGAATGACTGGGCCAAGCTTATGGAATACAATAGCCGTTGTGGTCTAGGTCAGACCGCTCCAAAAGCGATCATTCAAGCCGCCCAGCGATTTCCTGAAATCATGGATCAACATACCAGAACCAAGAACGCACCATTTGATCTCGATCTGGCTACGTCAGCTTATGATCGCATTATAAATGAACTGCGATAACCATGAAAAAAGTTACCTTCTACATCGATGACCAGCCATGTCAGGCTGAAGATGGCAAAAACTTTGTCGACGCAGCGGCCGAAAATGGCATTAGCATACCATCACTCTGCTATTATCCCCACATCGATCCACCATTAGCAACCTGCCGGGTATGTACAGTGGCTATCGGTGGTCAACCCAGAGCCGCTTGTTCCCTGAAAGTCTCGGAAGGTTTACGGGTTCAGGTGAATACCCCGGATTTAATTGAAAACCGCAAGGCAATCCTGGAACTGATTTTCGCAGAAGGGAATCATTTCTGCCCGGCATGTGAAAAGAGTGGTGACTGTGATCTGCAGCACCTGGCGTATGAATCGGGGATCACTTATTCAAGATTTCCCCACACCTTTGTAGATCGTATTGTGGACTTTAAGCCGGAGCGTCTGGTGATCGATCATAACCGGTGTATTCTCTGCAAACGCTGCGTGGAGGAATTTGTTACCGACAGCGGTAAAAAGGTGTTTTCCTATCATCGTCGAGGTGGACGTACTGAAGTTAATGTGGATTATGAGCTGGAAGCGGAAATGTCTGATAAGGAATTGACGAGAGCCATGCGATTATGTCCGGTTGGTGCCATTCTGTTACGTGGTAAAAGCGAATCCCGGCCTTTCGGAGACCGGAAATACGATAAACCGGAGAGCCAGGAGGCTATTCCTCTGACGACGCCGGTTGAAAAACCGGTAGTCCCGGCTAAGAAGAAGGTGGTTGCAACCGCATCGCTCGCAGGATGCTTTGGTTGTCATATGTCGATGCTGGACATTGATCTAGGCTTACTTGATTTGATTGAATTGGTATCCTTTGATAAATCACCGTTGACAGATATCAAACGTTTTTCCCGCCACGTGGATATTGGACTAATTGAAGGCGGATGTTGTAATTCCGAAAACATTGAAAACCTGGAATACTTCCGGGAGCATTGTGATATTTTGGTATCGGTGGGTGAATGTGCGATTTGGGGTGGTCTGCCTGCAATGCGTAATACCATCTCGCTGGAAGCCTGTTTGGAAGAGGCATACCTGCATTCACCAGTGACCCGGAATGCGCAGCACATCATTCCGAATCACGAGGATATTCCAAAGATACTGGACCGGGTATATCCCTGTCATGAAGTGGTAAAAATAGATTACCACATACCCGGGTGCCCCCCGTCAGCTCAACACATCTGGAAGGTCGTTCAGAACATCCTTTTTGGCACCAAATACGATGTGATCTATCCTGAATTTAAATACGACTGATCATGGGTAAAAAGATAATCATTGATCCGGTAACGAGGGTGGAAGGACACGGTAAAGTCACTGTTTTACTGGATGATAATCACCGAGTTGAAGATGCTTTTTTCCACATTGTAGAATTTCGTGGATTCGAGCGATTTGTGCAGGGGAGGCCCTATTGGGAAGCGCCGGTGTTGGTCCAGCGATTATGCGGGATCTGCCCGGTAAGCCATCACCTGGCTGCCGCCAAAGCCATCGATCAGATAGCGGGACTGGACCCGGATGACCTGAGCCCTACAGCAACCAAGTTGCGACGGCTTCTGCATTTTGGTCAGGTGCTTCAGTCGCATGCCTTGCACTTCTTTTACCTCGCTTCACCTGACTTGCTCTTTGGCCTTGATGCGGAGGCAGCCAAGCGAAATGTGGTCGAAGTTGCTATTGCAAACAAGGATCTGGCCCGAAAGGGCATTCAAATACGACAGTTTGGCCAGGAGATAATCAAAGCGCTGGCGGGGAAAAGGATACACGGCATCATGGCAGTGCCCGGTGGTGTACATAAGACATTTACCCGGCAGGAACGAGATGCATTTCTGAATGGGGAAGGAGTGCCTTCAATCGATAACATCATTGACTGGATGGTCGGGGTTTTGGATTTTATGAAAAAATACCATGAAACGAATGCTCCCTGGCTTGATTATTTCGCCACCTATCCTTCGGGTCACCTGGGGATGGTGACTCAGGACGGTGCTCTGGAGTTGTATGATGGTCCCCTGAGAGCTATAGATGCGCAAGGCAACCAGACCTTATTAGCGCCGGCAACCGACTATGTTGACCATTTTGCCGAACTCGTCAAGCCCTGGAGTTATCTCAAGTTTCCATACCTAAGGGAATTGGGTGAAGAGAAAGGTTGGAACAGGGTAGGGCCATTGGCCAGAATAAACGTGAGTACGTACATTTCGACCCCATTAGCTGAGGCGGAAAGGAAAATCTTCAGGGATTATACGGGCGGCAAGACCAATAATATGACCATGCACACGCACTGGGCACGATTAATTGAAATGCTGCATTGTGCGGAGGCAATTCGTGACTTATTGAACGATGAAGCCATCCTTGGTGATGATTTGAGGAGGGAAGGCATACAAAGATCACAAGGTATCGGGGTTATTGAAGCTCCCCGGGGTACACTTATCCACCATTACGAAATTGACGATAAGGGAATGATCACACGATGCAATTTGATCGTTTCCACCACACATAACAATGAACCGATGAATCGGGCAGTAAAATGGGTAGCCCAAAATGTATTGGACAACCGGTTTGAAGTTACCGAACAGATGCTTAATCAGGTTGAAATTGCTATACGGGCTTATGATCCGTGTTTAAGTTGTGCGACACACGCACTGGGAAAAATGCCGCTTTATGTTGAAGTCCAAGACCGTAGAGGAAATATTATTCAAACCGCAACCAGATCGTGAGAAAATATTGGTTATAGGGATAGGGAATACGGCCAGACAGGATGATGGCCTTGGCTGGAAATTCCTCGAGTTAGTCCAGGCTTTGGGTATCCCTCTGGAAGTCCGCCAGGTATTTCAGTTACAGATAGAGGATGCCTCAATGATCACCGCTTACGACAAAGTCTTATTTGTGGATTCGCATGTCACACGGATCAAGGGTGGTTATGCACTGGAGCCGGTTTTCCCGGAAGAGGATGGCTCCTGGTCTACGCATGCATTATCTCCAGGTAGTCTGTTGCATCTCTCGGGTGTGCTTTATGAACAAATACCAGAGGCATGGCTCCTGTCCATTACCGGATACCGGTGGGAACTGGGCATGCCCATGACCCGAAATGCCAAGGCTAATCTATTTGAGGCATTTGAGTGCGTCCGTAGCCTCATTTGATTTTTCTGCTTAGATCGACTTAAAATAATTCCATTTGCCCTTCCCGGTAATGCTCAAAATTGTGCAAACCTACCCCAAGAAGTCGAACTGGACGGTATTGATCGCTGAAATAATCAAGTAATTCCATCGCAACACTCCGAATAAATTCCTGGTCATTTGTGGCTTCAGGAAATGATTTTTGTTTCTGGAGCGTCGTAAAGTCGGAGAAGCGGATCTTTATACTGACGGTTCGTCCTTTAACCCCCAATGACGCAGCACTTGCAGTGACCCGATCGGAAAGTCGCACAATCTCCGACCGGCAAAGGTCGATGCTTGGAATATCTACATCAAATGTGGTTTCGGCAGAAATCGATTTTCTCTCCCTATTCGGGATGACCGGACGATCATCCATGCCGCGGACTATTTCGAAATAATAATGACCCATTTTCCCGAACCATCGAACCAGATCCAGTCGATCAAATTGTCTGAGTTCAGCACCGGAATGGATGCCAAGCTGGTGCATTTTTTCAGATGTGGCTTTGCCAATTCCAAAAAATTTCTCGATCGGTAAGCCGGCAATTAAGTCATCTGAATGTTCTGGCAGGATCAATGTACAACCATCCGGTTTATTGATGTCCGAGGCTATTTTAGCAAGGAATTTATTCATAGCAATGCCGGCTGAAGCCGTGAGGCCGGTTGTTTGCAAAATTTTCCGTTTTATCTCCTTGGCAATTTTTGCTGCCGAAGAAATGCCGGCTTTATTTTCAGTGACATCAAGGTATGCTTCGTCCAGGGACAGAGGCTCCACGAGATCGGTGTATTCATAAAAGATCTGACGTATTTGTTGCGAGACTTCCTTATAGCGGGTAAAACGTGGTTTCACAAAAACGATGTGCGGGCATTTTTCATAGGCCATTCTGGAGGGCATTGCCGAATGGACGCCATACGTTCTGGCTTCATACGAAGCTGCTGCCACGACACCCCGGTTGCGAGATCCACCCACCGCTATGGGTTTACCCCTCAATTCAGGATTGTCCAGCTGCTCAACCGAAGCAAAAAAGGCATCCATGTCAATATGAATGATCTTTCGCATGGATCTGGTGGTTGACATGGATGCCTCAGGGATGAATTAACGGAACCTATTCACGCTTTTTAAGCATGATTGCGTCGATCGTCCGATCCCGGATCATCTGATTGAGCATCTTCAGATCAGCCACCGTTAATTGTTTGAATTGATTTAAATACGAATCTATTTCGCCAATCAACTCATCTTTTACAGCTATAGCCTGGACTGTTGGTGGGAAATCATTTCCACTGGTCAGCGTCGTCAGGTGCGCCAACTTATTGTTCAACCGGATAGGGAAGTTGAGCGGATCCTGAGGACTCTGGTTTTTCGTCTGGTACAATGCCTCTTCAATTTGAGTCATGGCACTGTCGATGTTTTTCATTTTGGCTATAATCTCATCAACTTGATCCATTCCTTTGATCATTTCCTCATAGCCCTTCATTTGTTTACGCACCAGGCGGATATCTTCAATGGTACGGTGTGTATCCGTCATTTTATCCCTGATTTCAGCCAGAAAATCGTGTTGTTTCTGAATATCAGCGATGGTACCGGTGCCACGGGGATCCTTCAGGATTTCGAAATCTTGTGTCTGTTCGGTACCTAAAGACTTCAGGGTGACCTGATAATTTCCGGGTACTGCTTTTGGTCCGCTTAAAGAAGCCCACCACATGATTAATCCGTCAAATCGCTCAGCGGGATCCTCCATCATATCCCAGACAAACAAGTTAGATCCCTGTTTCGGTTCCAGCTTATGTTCCCGGTCTTTGGCATAAGTCGAGAAAGTCTGAATGGTCTTACCGTGTTGATCTGTTATGGTCAGTTCCATCGAATCCTTAGGAGATGGTTTGTCAGCCAGGTAATAGTAAATCATAACACCATTGGGATGGTTGGTCCCCATGGTCAGTGTGGCCCGTCGAGCCTGGCCTCCATTCATCCGGTAGGCAGCTAATGGTTTAAAGAGATAAGATTTTGCGTTCTTAACGGCATCACTGAGTTGTTGCATCGGTGTCAGGTCATCAATCATCCACAGGGCACGTCCCTGGGTTGCGGCGATCAGATTATTATCCTTGATCGTCAGATCGGTAACAGGAACTATGGGTAGGTTCAGCTGGAACGGTTGCCAATTAGCTCCGTCGTCAAAGGAAATCCACATCCCTTTTTCCGTACCGGCATACAGTAAGCCTTGCTTCTCCGGATCTACTCGGACAACCCGGGTAAATTCATCGCCCGGAATACCATTTGTAATCGTTTCCCAGGTTTGGCCATAATCCAGTGTTTTGAAGAGGTACGGCTGGTAATCACCGGACTTATAACTCGTAGCAGCCACATAACAAGCGCCATCACGATGCGGATCAGGATCGATGCTATTGATCATAATCCATTCCGGTGCCTGTTTTGGGGTGACGTTTGTCCAGCTTTTACCCCCATCCCGGGTAATGTGAATCAGTCCATCGTCACTTCCCGTCCAGATAACATTTTCTTCGCGGGGAGATTCTGCCACGGCAAATATGGTACAATAATATTCGACGGATGTGTTATCCTGGGTGATAGGACCGCCGGAAGAAACCATCCTGCTGGAGTCGTTTCTGGTCAGATCCGGACTGATCGTTTCCCAGGATTGACCAAGATTATAACTCACATGGAGATGATTTGAAGCGGTGTAAAGCTTATTGGGGTTGTGTGGTGAAAATAAGATTGGATAATTCCACTGGAACCGGTATTTCATATCTTCAACACCGTGGCCCATCGGGTTATCTGGCCATACGTTTACAGCTCGGCTGTACCCGGTCTCATGATTGACCATTTCGAGCAAGCCATCGTAGCAACCTCCAAATACTATGTCGTCATCCTGCGGATATGGTGCTAAATGAGCACATTCACACCCTGCGGTGGTTTCCCAGTCACTTTCAGAAATTCCATACCCGTCGGAACGATGCAGAATCCTAACCGTCGAATTATCCTGCTGGGCGGCATAGATGCGATATGGAAAATGGTTGTCGGTTACGACCCGGTAAAATTGAGCGGTTGGTTGATTCATCAGGGATGACCAACTCCCGCCTCCATTAAAGGATATTTGGGCACCGCCATCGTCGGCGATGATCATTCTTTGAGGATCTTCAGGCGCGATCCAGAGATCATGGTGGTCTCCGTGGGGTGCATTGGCGCCCCGGAATGTGCGGCCACCGTCCGTCGACTTCTGGTAAGAAACGTTCATGACATAAACCACCTCAGGATCCTTAGGATCGGCGTATATCCTGGAATAATACCATGCTCTTTGCCGCAGATTCCGGTCGGAATTAACTTTGGTCCAGGTGGCACCAGCATCATCGGAGCGGAAGACACCCCCATCGTTGTTTTCAATGATCGCCCAGATTCGATCGCTGTTTGCGGGAGAAACAGTAACACCTACAATACCCCAAACTCCTTTGGGAAGACCTTTGTTAGCGCTGATGTCCGTCCAGGTCTCTCCTCCGTCGGTACTTTTCCACAAGGCAGAGCCGGGTCCCCCGCTTGACAGGCTGTAAGGTGTCCGCCGGATATTCCAGGTGGATGCATACATGATTCGGTAATTGTTGGGATCCAGGATCAGATCCACCGCACCTGCATCGGCATTGGCAAACAATACTTTGCGCCAGGTCATCCCTCCGTCGGTTGTCTTATAGACGCCCCGGTCATCGTTGGATTTATACAGGTCGCCCATGACGGCAGCCCATGCAATATTCGGGTCGGTAGGGTGAATTCGGATTCTTGAGATATGGCGAGAATTATCCAGGCCAATATGCGTCCAGGTCTTGCCGGCATCAACCGATTTCCAGGCACCATAACCATAAGATACATTACCTCGTACCGTGTTTTCTCCACCACCCACATAAATGACATTCGGATCGGATTCACTTACGCTTACGCTTCCAATCGAACCGCCAAAGAAACCATCCGAGATGTTTTCCCAGGTCTCACCGGCATCGGTGGTCCGCCATACACCTCCGCCCGTAGCTCCGAAATAATAGAGATCCGGTTTGCCGGGCACGCCGGTTACGGTAGCAGAGCGGCCGCCTCTGAAAGGTCCGACCTCACGCCACTGGATGGCATCAAAGAGTTTTTGATCGTATTGTGTAATGGGTGCAGGGGCTGCGGTTGTTACTGGCTTTGCTTTGCGCTGGGCAAAGGTCCATTGGGAAACCATAGCCATTAGAATGATTAAGGCTAATCTGAATTTCATAGAAAGTTTATTTGCTATTGATCGAATTGTATACGAACTTATTATTTATACCCAGAGTGTATCCTCCCAAAGGTCAGGATTTGATTTCCTTTTCCATACCCGGTTGGGTAAATTCAAATCCCGACTCAGCTTTGGCCTTATCGACCATGGCTTTGACATCACGAAGCAATTGTTTGGCATCGTAGATAATTCCATCCTTGATGGTGTATTTTACGCCACCTACCCGCTCTACTTTGTTGTCTTCGTTTAATTTAATAGCCCCGGTACCGTACAACACTTGTAGGTTAGCCAAAGGATTTTCTTCTACAAGCACCATGTCCGCTAATTTACCTGGCTCAATGGTTCCAAGGTCTTTTTCCACTCCCAGTGCCTGTGCGCCGTTTAATGTGGCAGCCCTGATCACTTCCAAAGGATGAAATCCCGCCTCACGGAGCAACTCCAGTTCACGAATATACGCGAAGCCGTAAAGTTCATAAATGAAACCGGAATCACTACCGGTAGTCACCCGTCCTCCGCGGTTCTTGTAGGTGTTGACAAACTGCATCCATAACTGATAGTTCTTTTTCCAGTTTACCTCTTGTTCCGTACCCCAGTCGTGCCAGTAGGAACCATGGGACACGCGTGATGGTGCGTAGAATTCCCATAATGTGGGTAAGGTGTAGTCCTGATGCCACTCCTGAGTCCTGGCGCGGTGCAGATCCCGGCTTGCCTCGTAAATGTTAAACGTTGGATCCAGTGTGAAATCAAGGTCCAGCAGTTCATTCATGACTGCATTCCACTTTTCCGATCCGGGTTTTGCCGCCTGCTCCCATAACTTTCCAGCTTCAGAGAAACGGTCCTGTTCGTTGTTGTAGTTGTAATCTGGCGGATAATCCTGCACCGTCTGGCCATCAAAAAGCGCTTCGGGCAAACCATACCAATGCTCCATGGACGTGAGTCCGGCACGCGCTGATTGTAAGGCATTCCACCAGGCTACATTGAGTTGCGCATGATGGCAAGCACTCCTCAATCCGAGGGACTTGTTTTCTCTTAGTGCCGCATCCATCACCTCCGGGGTAGCGCCGAAAAATTTAATGCCGTCGGCGCCATTTTTAGCATTTTGCCGAACCCACGCACGCGCATCTTCTGCAGTGGCTATTGGTTTGTCGCTTCCCGCTCCGAAAAAGGTGTAGGCAAAGATCCGGGGGGCAGTAATCTTATTTTCTGCACTTAATACTTTATGTTTCAGTGTCCAATCCAGGCCGTTGCCACTACCTGGTTCGCGGATGGTCGTGACACCATGAGCCATCCAAAGTTTAAAGACATATTCAGCCGGAGTGCCCTGTGCCTTACCACCAATATGACCATGCATATCAATAAAACCGGGAAGTAAATACATGCCTTCTGCATCCAGCTCTTTTCCACCTTCCTCAAGTTTTGGTCGACGGTTTTGGTCAATAGGAACTCCCGGAGCTCCGACGCTTACAACATTAACAATGCGATTATTCTTTATGACGACATCGACTGGTCCCTGGGGGGGAGACCCGTTGCCATTTATCAGCGTTGCCCCCCGGATGATCAATTGGGTAAAAGGACCATCGCCTTCTTTAATCTGGGGAGCATCTTCAATTTGTCCTGATAATAGCCCTGGTGATGCACCAAGGATTACCAAGAGTAACAACTGGATCATGATTTTTTTCATAGTCGACGTTTGATTTTATGGAATGCCAATGCTTTATAGCAGCATCCCTGCAATTGCTGCTGTCAGCAGACACGCTACCGTGCCACCGATGAGCGCTTTAATGCCCAAGGAAGTGAGGGTATTGCGTTGCTTCGGGGCAATCGCTCCAATACCGCCTATCTGGATACCTATAGATGCAAAATTGGCAAATCCGCAAAGCGCATAGGTGGCAATGATGATGGACCGTTCACTGACCGTACCCAACGCTTTGAAATCAGTAAGTGAGGTATAGGCAACAAATTCATTGAGAATGGTCTTTTCTCCAAGTAATTGTCCAATCGCGATCATGTCCTGGCCACTTACGCCAATAACCCAGGCAATAGGGGAGAAGAGAATACCGAAGATGAATTGCAGGGTTAATCCATGGAAGCGGCCACCGCTTTGTTCGGTTATCGTTGCATTCAGCCCGGTGATGGATCCGATCCACTCGAGCACAGAGTTGCCCAGATAAATGAAGGCCATAAAAGCCAGTAACATAGCACCAACATTTACAGCAAGCTTCAGTCCATCGGTGGTGCCGGAAGCCAGAGCATCCAGAATATTGGATCCCGCCAGCGACCGCGGAACTTCCAGATTCCTTTCGATATTTTCCGGATCGGGCTCCGGATAGAGCATTTTTGCTGCGACAATAGCCGCAGGAGCCGATATTATGGACGCAGTGAGTAAATGCATTCCAAATAACTGCTGACCTTCCAGTGAAGTCCCGCCCAGCATCGCCATGTACGCCCCGAAGACTCCACCGGCAATGGTTGCCATTCCACCCGTCATGAGACACATGATCTCAGAGCGAGTCATTCGTTCGAGATAAGGCTTGATAACTAAAGGCGCTTCCGTTTGACCGATAAATACATTGGCTGCTGCAGCAAGGCTTTCAGCACCGGACAGTCGCATGGTCTTATTCATCAACCAGGCAAAAGCATAAACTACCCGTTGCAATATTCCCAGGTAATACAATAATGAAGACAATGCCGAGAAGAAGACAATCGTGGGCAAAACACTGAAAGCAAACCCAAACGTCCCGCCGGGTTTTGCCAAATCCCCAAAAAGAAATACGGCGGCCTGATTGGTGCTATTGATCATCAGAACAAAAAAATTGACGATAAACTGAAACATCGCCCGAACAAATGGCACCTTGAGCATCAGGACGGCCAGTATCAACTGCATCAGTACCCCAACCGAAACCGTAATCCAGTTGATAGATTTCCGATTGGCACTGAGTAGATAGCATATAAGCAATAGAATGACCAATCCAAGAGCTCCACGAAGTATATCCACCTTGATCCTGCTTTATTAATTCAACGAGACGGTTAGGGACCGGGTTGAAATTAGTTAAAAATCTTTAATTTTCAGCCCAGGTCAATCAAATACCAAATCAGTACATGAAACCCTACATTATAGGCATTACCGGCGGAAGTGGATCGGGTAAGACCTCATTTATTCAGGATCTGCGCAAGCATTTCACTTCCGATGATTTATGCATTATCAGTATGGATGAATATTATCATCCGATTCAGCAGCAGCAGTGTGATGAACATGGTATTGAGAACTTTGACCTGCCTGAATCGTTTGACCTGGAGTCGATGGAAGCGGATTTGATCAGGATCATATCCGGCGAAAAAGTGCTGCGGAAAGAATACGTCTTTAATAATCCACAATCATTTGCCAAGGATGTGATTTATGATCCGGCACCCATCATTTTAGTTGAGGGGCTGTTTTTATTTCATTTTTCTTCCTTGCGCCGGCTACTGGATCTCAAGGTGTTCATCCATGCAAAAGAAGATTTGAAGATAATCCGACGGATTAAGCGTGATGGTGCTGAACGTAATTACCCGATCACCGATGTGCTCTACCGGTATCAGCATCATGTTTCTCCGGCATTTGACCGATACATCAGGCCATTTTATGACGAATGCGACCTGATCATCACCAACAATCAGAATTATGACAACGGGTTGATGGTGTTAAAAGCATACATCCATCAAGTGCTGAATAAGTATGCAAATGCTCAGAGGATATCTTCTTCCTGATTTTTGCCTGCGGGTCTTTGAGCGGCAAGTATTCTTAGCCGGTCCTGGTGCATTTCGGAAATTCTCTTTAAGGCTTGGCCCGGATAATCCGTCGTTGCAATCAAATGCTCCAATTGTTCCAGATTTTCAATTTCATCTTCCCTAAAGGTTATTGTCTCCTGGTAAAGAAGATCTTCTGCTTTGACTGAAAATCGACGGTTGTGAAAAAATATACTAATTCGCAGTCTGGGATGGTTAATGGTCTTCAGCAATCGCATGATATTCTTTTAAAAGGGATGCAGTCAACACCTCATAGACAAACCGCATTTCCGGACGGGTTAATAATAGTTGAAGATGTCGGTGAATGGTTCCCAGATCTCCTCGCCTGGCAGGTCCCGTCTGAACAGCGGAAGGATCTGTTGTGGCAAGTCTGAGAACCGTTTCCTGAATAAGTGGTAACAACAACTCAAAGTCGAGTCGGTTATCCGCTGTCCAACGCTTGGACAGGTGATAAAGATGATTGGTGAAATTATTGGCAAAGACCGCTGCCAGGTGTAATTTTTCACGCTCCGATGTTTGCATCACACGTGCCGAAAGCGCCCAATCAGCGCATTCCGTGACCAGCGAGTTAATAAATTCCGGACTATTACCATCGACCAGCCATGGAAAATCGATAACCTGAAGCGGTACATGCTTGCTTATGGTCATCAAGGGGTATAAAACGCCCCGATGAAGAAAATATGGATCTATTTGCTCCCAGGAAATTACACCAGAAGTATGGACGATCCAGGTCGTGGCTGGTATTACATCAACCAACTGACGGGAAGCGATTGAAATCTGCTGATCCGGAACAGCAAGAATAACCAGATCTACTGGAGTTAATTCCGGAGATGTAATGCTATCGGAATTCCGTGTTTTAATCCACTGTATGCCAGTAAGGCGATGGGCTAAAAGACTGCCAACATTTCCGGTTCCTACCAAGCCAATTTTAAGCATTAGTACTTCTACGCTGTTTCTTGCGGCTCCAAAGTGCCAGTCCCAGGCCTGCCATCATAAGCAGTCCGCCAGACCAGAACAAGTTGATACCTGGGAATATCTTTGCTTGAAGGACCACGTAGTCGTCACGGGGATAATCACTTGAGATTTCAAAAGGTATGGTCCATTGATTGATGTGATCATTCCCTACCTGGAGTTCAATGGTTTCTTTTCCGGGATCGACATGGGTGAATCGAATCATGAGATCCGGGTCGGGCAGATAGACCGGAATATTGTAAGGCCGGTTTCCACGTATGTAATAGATCGGCTCGGCTTGATACACACTGCCATTTGGTGCCCGGATTTCAAGGAAAGCACTTATGGCAATATCGGATGAGTCCGCACGATACATCGGGTGTTCGGGATGCCGGTTAAATCCTGCAAAGTGGAAAGTATATCCCTGTACCTGGGCTTCCTGTCCTTGTTTTAATTCGAGCTTTGAGTAATTAGCACTGGCTTCCTGCCGGAAATATTCATCCAGTAAATCATCCGATAACCTGATTTTGGTATTGACCTCATTAACAACATCGGATAAACTATAGACGACATTCCCGCGCAGCACGATGGAAGGTTTGGATCGATAAATCTTACCGGTGGATTTACTTTCGAGCATGAATATCGGGGATATGCATAAATCGCCGGGTTCCGGCTGGTAGTCCGGGTTGGAACTTTCAAATGCAATGGCTTCAATCCATGCCTTCACCGTCTTGGTTTCAAAAGTGTCTTTCAAATGGGTATTCATCTTCCGGTAGGTCAGGGAATCCTCCAGCTGATGCAATGCTTCATTGCCGGAATGATGGGCATTTACCTGAGCGACCAATGTGAACAGATCCCGATTCCAATAACGTTGGATGGAAGGGTTTACGGATAATATCTTGGCGAATTGATCATCGTATACAACACCTGGGTGGATGGTGAATTTGTCGGTCATCTTGCCATCCGTACCTTGTTTGTAAATGTCTATATCGTAAAATCGTTCATTGCGAATGATCGTATCCTTCTTGTAAAGCAGGGTATAATCCCGCATACGCTGGGGAATGTTCTTAGTAAGGTAAACATTATCAAAAAGGCTTTCATCGGCCAGACTGCCAAAATCCTCTTTCAGGATATTGGTATTCTTGGAGATGATATCCTGATTTAATCCACTGGACAGGATTCCAATGAGCATCACGCCTAAACCTGCATGGGATAAGGCTGATGCGCCTAGTTTGATATTCCCTTTGATCTGGCGAATGAGATAATCCGTATTTGCAATGACCGCAAAGGACGAAGCAAATAACATCGCCTGATACTGCCAGGCGTGGATGGATAACCACAGGTTTACAAGCAGGGTTAAAGCCAATGCGCCGGCAGCGTGGAAGGCAAGGCGATTAAAGTAAGATTTTTTGTTCTGATCCCAGCCCAGGGCGCGATACCGTAACCACTGGCTTAAACCGGTAAGTAATCCCAGGAAGAAAGCTACCCAAACCTGAAACTTGTTGTAATGAGCGATGGGTTCCAGAGGCATGGCACGATGCCAGGAAGACAGATCTTTGCCGATGAGCGAGCCGATCCCTTCAAAAACCTTATTGTATACCGGGATGGAGGTTGTGTAGGTTATCAAGATGGCCGAAAACAAAAGGACTAGTGAACCGATAAACATCCAGAATTCACGGCTGGAAAGTTTCTCTTCCTGCTCAATCACAGGTATGGACTTCCGTGTACGTATGTAAAGGAGGACAAATAGTACCATTAAGGTCCCCAGGTACAGTAACAATTGTTTTTGAAGCCCCATTTCGGTGAAGGCATGGGCGGAAGTGTCGGCAAGAATGCCACTCCTGGTAAGGAAGGTTGAATAAACCACCAGCAAAAAGGCCAGGCCGTAAAATCCATAGGTACTCTTGACCGAATAGCCGGTGTTTCGGGCAATCAGATTGGTATGAATACCAGCTACCAGGATTAGCCAGGGAACGAAAGAAGTGTTTTCAACCGGATCCCATGCCCAATAGCCTCCAAAGCTCAACGCTTCGTAAGCCCAGGCTCCTCCTAATAAAATGCCAGTTCCGAGAACAGCACCTGCAAATAAAGCCCAGGGCAGTGCTATAGGTAGCCAGGACTTATGGTCTTTGTACCACATACCTGAAAGTGCAAACGCAAAAGGAACAGCAGTTGCGGCAAAACCCAGAAACAGGGTGGGAGGGTGGATGACATTCCAATAATTTTGCAGCAATACATTAAGTCCATTGGCCATCTTGCGGATGCTCTGGATATAATCTGCACTACTGAATATAGGTGCATCATTCAAATCCCTCAGCAATGTGAACGGGCTCCGTCCTATGGGGATATCTCCGGGAAGATAAATGCCCAAAACCATTGATGCCAGGAAGGCCTGAATGATCAGCATAAAACCAAGAACCGGTGCAGCCCATTCGGATTTGCTGCGCCAGATCATCCATCCCATTGCAATATTCCAAAACATCCAGAGGAGAAAACTGCCGATCTGCCCTTCCCAGAATGCGACAAAGACATAAGTTGTCGGTAAATCATCTGAAACCTGTTCAAAGACAAAATTGTACTCGTAAAATCGGTTGAACATGCTGTACAGCAACAATCCAATCACTAGAAGCGTGGAAATGGTATGCACGAGAAAAGCACTGGTTCCCAGGTTCATCCAGGGAGCGTTTTTAAGCTTACCCGCTTTAAAGAAAGAATAAATGGCCAGTATGGCCGTTACAAACAAGGTCACCATGGCCAGATGACCAATTTGCCCTACCCATAAATGTTCATTCAGATAAGCAACCTGCTGCTGCACTTCAGCCATATTAAGACTTCATCTTTAGTTCTTCATCCTTGTATTTGGATGGACATTTTAGCAGGATATCTGTCGCCCGGAAAGTACCATCATGCATTTGTCCGGTTAGCACAATTTTCTCTGATAATTCAAAGTCACGTGGCTTTTCTTTGTGATAGATGACTTCTTGGGTTTCGCCATTTTCATCCGTAAGGTAGAATGAGAAAAAGTTAGCGTCCACTTCCGGATTGTATTTCATCTCTTTATCCCTTGCCAGGGTGCCAACGATTTTTACTTTTTTGCCTGTGTGCTGAGCTTCCTGGAAGGTGCCATAGGTGCTCATGTCTCCTGATGCCTGAATGATCAGCCCGATCCCAAGAACGATCATAGCGCCGATGATCAAGTGAATTCTTTTCATATCACACTGCCTTTTGGTGATGCAAAGGTATAATGATTATACATTTCATGTCAGTTTCCATGCAATAAGTTCAATGCTGCAAGAACATCCTGAACCGGTCGCTTGCACAATCCTTGTTCACAAACATAAATCCAGGTTTGGTCCGGCCGATACTTTTCTTTTAATAGAGCAAGGTTTTCTTCCCGGTCACTACCCATAAAATGGTCATAAGGCAAAAAATGTTTTTGCAATTGAACCCGGACTTGATCTGCCTGGCCTCCTACAATGGCAACTTCATGTGGTTCCCCGGATAAATACCAATCCAGAGCCATCCAACTGATATAGGCGAAGGGATCCGAGGTTTTCGCTATTTGGGGATAAACAGCTTTAGCCATCCTGTCTGCGCGATCCAAATAGTCGGGACGATCCAGCATCGATCCCAGGATAAACAGGTTTTGAGCCATTATTGCGTTAGGAGCAGGAAGAATCTCATCACTCCATGGCATCGCCCGGACGATTAACTGATCCTGCATGTTTCCGGTGCCGTAAAAAAGCGGGTTATTGGAGTCCGCAAAATGTTCCAGTACCTCCCGGACCAATCGATCCGCTCTGTCCAGCCATAACTTTTGAAAGGTCAATTCATAAAGACTGATGAAAGCCCGGATGAGATAAGCATAATCCTCCAGTTGGGCTGCGCCCTGATGCACACCCTGGATATAAATCCGGTAGAGTCCTTGCTTTTCAGAGTAGAGGTTCTGCCAGATAAAATCCCCGGTTGTGACAGCAGTCTGGGTGTACCCCGGATCATCCAAGGCCTGCGCACATTCACTAATTGCGGTTATCATCAGTGCATTCCAGGCGGTGATGGCTTTTACATCCACAGAGGGAGCTTCACGGGATGACCGGATTGCCTTCAATTTAGTTCGGACTTCTGTCATGGTAGTCAAAATGGCCAGTGAATCCAGACCAAACTTTTGTTCAAGTGGTTTTAACGACAGTGGCGCCTGCAATACATTTTTACCTAGTTCCCAATTACCGGTGGGAATGGCTCCATAATAACTGGTTGCCAGTTTGAGGGTAGAGGGTTCTGGTAAAGCTGCCTGCAGATCGCTCCATTTCCAATGGTAATAAGCGCCTTCCTCACCCTGGCTGTCTGCATCTATGCTGCTATAGAAATAACCATCTCCCTTCATTTGGCCAAAAACAAAATCGAGAGACTCTCTGATGATACGGGCATATTCAGGATTTTGATTGTACTTAAAAGCCTGTGCATAAAGCTGGATGATCAACGCGTTGTCATACAGCATTTTTTCGAAATGTGGGATGTGCCATTGTTCATCCACTGCATAACGCGCAAAACCACCGCCAACTTGATCGTAAATGCCACTTCTGCTCATTCTATCCAATGTTAGCATTACGCTCTGGATGGCTTGCGGATTATTCCGAAGATGCCCTTCTGCGAGCAGGTATTGTAGAATTACTGGCATAGGAAACTTTGGTGCTCCTACAAATCCCCCATTGACCCAATCCATACGGCTTAGAATATCGTTGGTGAAATCAATCGGATCAGGCTTAACTTTTTCAATCGCGGAGACCGGTAGTCTAAGCGAGCTATGCAGTCCCTGCTCCAGTTCCTCGGCGTAGCTCGTCATTTTTCCAGGATTGTTGTCGTACTCCTTGACAAAATATCGAAGCACATCCAGAAAGTTTTTGGCTGGATAATAGGTCCCACTATAGACCGGTCGGCCGTCAGGAAGTGCGAAGGTATTCAGGGGCCACCCGCAAGAACCACCCCCGGCTATCAGACAGGATTGCATGTACAATGCATCGATATCCGGCCGCTCCTCCCGATCAACTTTGATGGAAATATAATGTCTATTCAAATAGCGGGCAACCGCTGTGTCGGAAAATGCGCCTTCTTCCATGACATGACACCAATGACACGCTGAATAACCACAACTGATCAAAAGCAACTTATTTTCTTTTTGGGCCTTCTCAAATGCTTGAGGAGACCACGGATACCAATCCACCGGATTGCGTGCATGCATCTGCAAGTAGGGACTGCGTTCGCCGGCCAGGTGGTTTTTTTCAGGTATGGAGTGACAGGAGGCGATCAGATGGACAATAACTGCTAATATCGCAAAGTGAACAATGCGATGGATCATATGCGGCCTTATAACAGGATTTTTAATCATTTTGTTCCATTCTATGAATAATTTTCGAATTAACAATTTGTTTATAAAACCATAATAATTAACGCTCTATACTATTGAAAATTTTTAATAGGTTAGAGGGAAAAGCAGCTTGTTATGGAAAAATGGCGCCGACTTAACGGAGAAAAAATAGATCAATCCCTCTACGATACCGTGGCCATGTACATCGAACGTGAACAAGCGCTTGGGAATAAACTAAAAATATGCATTGGTACGGATTCCCGGGTGCGGGGCGAACTGGTTGAATATGCCACCGTAATTGTCTTTTTGCGTGAAAAGAAGGGCGGCTTCATGTTAATCAATAATTATCGGGTAAAACAGCGGATGTCCCTGAAGGAAAGAATGATCACCGAAGTAGGCCGGTCCGTCGAGATAGCTTATAGCATTCATGACCTGCTGGATAAATACGATGTTGGCCTGGAAGTTCACGCAGACATCAATACCGATCCGTCATTCCGATCCAATGAAGCACTACGCGAAGCGATGGGCTATATATTAAGCATGGGATTTGTGTTTAAGGCAAAACCAGAAGCTTTCGCCAGCTCCTGCTGTGCAGATAAAATGGTCAATTGATTAATTATACCGGATAAATTAAAACACATTGCCCGCTCCTTATGTTTGCAGTAAGGAACTCCAAAACCTTTGTCCTGGTTAATGTTTCATTCGTAGAATAAATGAATGAATACGAGTATTTCGATCAATTTTGCAAGACTAACTATTGAACTATGAAGCGATTCATCCGATTTTCGCTCCTCTTTGTATTAGGAGCGTGCAGTGCAGGAGTCACTTTTGCACAGACCATTCCATTTGAAGAATATGATTTGCCCAACGGATTACATGTCATCCTTCACGAAGACCATTCTACTCCGATCGTGGCGGTTTCCGTAATGTACCATGTAGGATCAAAGAATGAAAATCCGGAAAGAACCGGATTCGCTCATTTTTTTGAACATCTCCTATTCGAAGGTTCGGATAACATAGGCAGAGGTGAATATGCCAAATATGTGGAGTCCGCTGGTGGCGTTCTGAATGCCAATACCAGTAATGACCGCACTTATTATTATGAAGTGTTGCCATCCAATCAACTTGCCCTTGGATTATGGCTTGAATCCGAGCGAATGATGCATGCCAAGGTTGAAGAAGAAGGAATCGAAACTCAGCGCGAAGTGGTGAAGGAGGAACGGCGACAGCGTATTGACAATCAGCCTTATGGAACATTCCTTCAGGAAATAATGGCCCACGCCTTCACAGTTCATCCGTACCGGTGGCCGGTCATTGGGAGTATGGAACACCTCAATGCAGCCAAAGAAGATGATTACGTACAGTTCTATAGATCTTTTTACGTACCGAACAATGCCGTGCTTTCAATAGCCGGTGATTTTGACTTGGAAGAGACGAAAAGTTTGATCGGCAAATACTTTGCACCGATTCAACCCAGTGAAAAACCGGTTTATCGGCCGAACATTACCGAGCCGCCCTTGAAGGGACCGGTTATTGATACCATATATGACAACATTCAGTTGCCGGCGGTTATCCAGGGTTACCGGATCCCGGCTCAGGGGACACCTGATTTTTATGCGGTCTCCATGCTGGCTCAATTGCTCTCCCAGGGGCAGAGTTCCCGGTTTTATAAAGCTTTGGTCGATGAACAGCAAAAAGCGGTTTTTGCCGGTAGTATCCCATTACCCCTCGAGGATCCGGGTATCGTTATAGCATATGGCATCGCCAACCTTAACGTATCAACCGGAGATCTGTCCAGTGCAATGGATGAAGAAATCAAAAAAGTACAGGAAAATCTCATCTCTGAGGATGAGTTCCAAAAGTTGCGCAATCAGGTGGAGAAAGATTTCATCTCATCGAATACCACCATGGCTCAAATCGCAGAATCGCTGGCTAATTATTACCTCTATTTCGGGGACTCCAATCTGATCAATACACAAATTGATCAATACCAGGCTGTAACCCGTCAGGATATTCAACGAGTCGCCCAGCGCTATTTTACTCCGGCAAACCGGGTTGAGATGATCTATTTACCCAAATCCGTAAAACCGTAAATCATGAACACATTTATTGATAAAAAACTTCTGCTTTCCGGCTTGATCGTATTCGGATTGTTTCATGGTCTCATCGCTCAGGATTTTCGTGCTCATGCCCCGGAGCCGGGACCTGCAAAACCGATTGAAATCGCATCTCCTGATCAGTTTGCGCTGGAAAACGGGATGAAAGTTATCCTGGTAGAAAACCACAAAATACCGGTCGTTAATTTCCAATTATTCATCAACAGGGATCCGTTGGTTGAGGGTGAATTTGCTGGTTTTTCGACGATGGCCGGAGACCTCCTGGCCACCGGGACAACATCCAGGACCAAAGCGGAGATCGATGCGGCCATCGATTTTATCGGCGCATCGATGACTACCTCTTCGACCGGGGCCTTCGGTAGTACCCTGACCAAGCATGCCGATGCTTTTCTTGATGTTTACTCGGATGTTATTCTAAATCCGGTCTTTCCGGAGGAAGAGTTTGAAAAGCTAAAAACCCAAACCCTTTCAGGCCTGGCCGCAGCCAAGGCAGAACCGGAAAGTATCGCCAATAATGTGGTTAGCAAAGTAAATTACGGTCCGGAACATCCTTATGGTGAAGTACAAACCGAAGAAACAACCAAGGCCATCACGCTGCAGAAATGCAAAGATTATTATCAGGACTATTTCAAGCCAAACCTGGCTTTCCTGGTAATCGTCGGCGATGCGAATCATGATCAGGCAATGGCCTGGGCAGAGAAGTATTTTGGAACCTGGAAGCCCGGGCCAGTACCGCGCACCGTTGTTTCCCCTGTTCCGCTTCCGGAGGAGACCGCCGTCCGTTTTGCGGATAAATCAGGTGCCGTGCAATCGGTCATCCAGGTAACGCAACCAGTAGATTTAAAACCCGGGGATAAGGATGTGATTGCCGTCCGGCTCATGAATAATATCCTTGGATACGGAGGTTTTTCCGGCAGGTTGTTTCAGGATTTGAGAGAAGATAAAGGTTACACCTATGGAGCCTATTCATCCCTGAACAGCGATCCTTATGTGGCCCTTTTTAATGCGGAGACCAGTGTGCGGAATGAAGTTACGGACAGCTCTGTGGAAGCTATATTGTACGAGATCAATAAGATCCGTGAAGAACCTGTTTCCGACAAAGAATTGCAACTGACTAAAAACATTACGTCAGGTCAATTCGCAAGAGCCATGGAGCGGCCGCAAACGATTGCTACTTTTGCGCTGAATATCGCACGGTATGGACTCCCCGAAGATTACTACCAAACATATCTGCAGCGCATGGAAGCGGTTACTGTGGCTGATATCCAGCGTGTTGCGCGCAAATACCTGCAGCCTGATCATCTAAACATAGTTGTAGTTGGGAATAAAGATGAGGTGGTCGACAAGTTGAAAGCTTTCGGACCATTATACTATTACGATAATAACGGGGATCCGGTGCAGATTAATGCTACTGACATCAGTGATGTTACCCCTGAATCCGTGATAAAAGGGTATCTGCAAGCCATAGGAGGTGTAAGTAAAGTCGGTCAGATCAAAAACGTAAAAGCCGAAATGGTCGCCAAAACACCGATGGGAGAAATTTCGATGGAAGTCATGCATAAGGACAATATGAAATCCGTTATGAAGATTTCCGCCCAGGGGATGGTTGTCCAGGAGCAACGCTTCGATGGAGAAAAGGCGATGATCTCACAGATGGGAAATAAAGAATTAATTGATGATCCGGCCATGGTCAACCGTTTTAAGGAAAATGCCGCTTACTTTGAAGATTTAAAATTTCTTCAGGATGGATACCATATTGAAATTAAGGGGGTGGAAAATGTAGATGGAATTCCGGCTTACCGTTTGGTGGTCACCAGTCCGGCAGGGTCAATAAGTACCTATTTCTATGCGCTGGAAAGTAAACTGAAGATACGTCAGGTACAATCAGCAGATGGTAATACCACCAACATTGACTACAAGGATTACGAGGATCACCATGGGATATTGGTCCCTAAGATCATGTCGATCAGTGGCTCTACCCCAGTGCCCATGTCCTTTGAACTATCCAGTATAGAATTCAACCCGGAATTGGAAGATGCCTGGTTTTCTGTAGATAATTAATTCAAAAAAGGGATTTTCAAAATCGTTATTTCATGAAAAATGTAATCCAATTAGGTCGTGCAATGCTTTTGTTCGCACTGGTGAGCTGTTCACCCAAAATGGCGCCGCAGACTTCCAGTGAAAGCAAACCTAATGAATCCATGGGGGCGTCAACCGCATCCACCGGAGGAGCTGTCATTAGCGCTTATCTTGCTACCATTGGGGGGGTGGAAAAGTTGTCGAAAATAAATGATATCAAAATCACTATGGAAGGTAATACCGCCATGGGATCCATGACGATGACCACCATGAAGAAAAACAATACCATGATGGCAATGACGATTGAATCCAATGGTATGATCTTTATGGATCAGCGGTACAATGGCACTAAGGCTTCTATCACTTCGCCGCAGGGAAGTGAGGAGATTACGGATGAAGAAGCTTTAAAAAATTTTTCCCGTCAGGCTGTTATGTTCCCGGAGTTGAATTATTTCAAGGAGGGCTATAAGATTGAGTTGGTTGGCACGGAGGAGGTAAAAGGCCAGAGTCAGCAGGTGGTGAAAATAACGACTCCTGATGGGAAAGAGATAAAGGAATTCTATGACCCGCAATCCCATCTGAAAATTAAAACAGAAATTGAAGCGGAAGTACAAGGATTAATGCGAACCATCGTCAATGAGACGAGTGATTACCGGGAAGTTAATGGCGTAAAGATTCCCTATTCACTTACGATTTCAGGAGCAATGCCCATGGCCCTTAAGCTCGAAGTATCCGATGTGAAAATCAATAGTGGCTTATCGAATAGCTTGTTTGAGGCCAACTAGAAGTCATTCCATGGATCGGAAGATAATGAGCGGGAGGAGTGGTATTTCCTCCTGCTTTTCTATTTTTGCACCCTCAAGGTAACGACTATGAACATTCAGGTATTTGTGACCGGAGGGACATTCGATAAAGAATACAATTTTGTAACCGGTGAATTGTATTTCAAGGATACCCATTTAAGTGAGATGTTTGAACGGGGGCGGTGTAGGTTAAACATTGACCTGAAGACGCTGATGATGATCGATAGCCTTGAAATGACCGATGATGACCGTCTGATCATTTCACACAATTGTAAAAAATCTGATGCGGATCGGATTTTGGTAACCCATGGAACGGATACCATAGTTTCTACAGCCAAATACCTGGCTGCCCAGGCCATCGAAGATAAGACGATTGTACTTACAGGTGCGTTGATTCCATATGCTTTCGGCATGTCATCGGATGGCTTTTTCAATTTGGGAAGTGCACTTGCTTTCGTTCAGGTATTACCTCCGGGAGTCTATATTGTCATGAACGGGCGTTATTTCATCTGGGATAATGTTCGTAAAAACCGGGAAACCGGATATTTTGAGAATATCCGCTGAACCAAATACCACCCGTACGGCAAAATGCGTTAACTACTTTAACTACCAGGCATTCTGCGAGTCCCCATTATTAACAGTTTAGAATAAGTAATAATATATAGGATATTCCAATTAAGAGGAATTATGTTAATTTTGTTGGATTAACCGGCGAACATGAGACGACTTTTATACTTTTTTTGCATAGGCTTACTTCCCTTTACCGGGTGGGGTCAATCCACTGATGGACAGCAGGGGTTGTCATTCAAGCGATCTTTCATAGACTATAAAAGTCCCAATGCTGGAAATTTTGGCGACTTTAAAAACTACAACAGTGGTTTTGAGGTCGGTTATCAGCGTGTCGTTGGGCCAGTAGAAGTTTACGTGCCTATCCGGTTTGGAGTGATCCGGCTGGTCGATGAGATTGACCGGGCGCGCCGTACTTTTGGTGAACTGGATGCTCAAGTCCATTACCGGCTGATCAAGGATAAACCCATAAATCCATATGTTTTAGGTGGCGTAGGAGCCGTTGCAGAACAACTTAAAGAAATAAACCTGCAGATACCGGTAGGAGCCGGCGTGGATTTCCGGATCGCTTCGTCTTCCTACATCAATTTACAAGCTGAATTCCGTTTGTCTCTGGCTGATCAGCGCAATAACCTGCAGATTTCACTGGGTTGGAAACATTATTTCGGTTCGACCGGTACACCCAAGCAACCCAAGAAAAGTGAAGCTGTTGATAGCGATGGCGATGGTATCCCGGATGACCTGGATCTTTGTCCCCAGGAGCCCGGCCTGAAAGCCTTTGCCGGGTGCCCGGATACAGATGGCGATGGCATCGAGGACGCCCGTGACGAATGCCCCAGCATTGCCGGTCTTAAGATTATGAACGGTTGCCCCGATAGTGATGGTGATGGCATATCGGATAAAGATGATGAATGTCCGAATTTGGCTGGGATTGCAGCGAATAATGGGTGTCCGGGTAAAGACCGAGATAACGATGGCGTTGTGGATGAAGCCGATGAGTGTCCGGATGTCGCCGGTTCGGTGATGACGAAAGGATGCCCGGATAGCGATGGTGATGGAATTGCGGATGCCAAAGACCTCTGCCCGGATAAAGCAGGTACTGCGCCAACCGGTTGCCCGGATAGCGATGGTGATGGCGTTGATGACAGTATGGATAAATGCCCCGATCAACCAGGGCCTGCAACCAATAAAGGTTGCCCGGAGCTGAAAAAAGAAGAAAAAGAATACCTGAGGGTAGCCATGCGGGATGTCAAATTTCAACACAATAAGGCAACTTTATTGCCGGAGTCATTCCGGATCCTGGATCAGATCGTCGGGCTGATGCAGCAATATCCTGGTTATAACCTGAAGATCCATGGCTATACGGACAATACGGGAAGCCTGAGCATTAATCGAATCTTATCAGAGCGTCGAGCCAAAGCATGCTACGATTACATTATCTCAAAAGGAGTAATCTCCAAGAGGGTTTCATTCCAGGGATTTGGACCTGCTAACCCGGTTGCTGATAATAATACCCAGGAAGGCCGGGCGCTGAACCGTCGTGTTGAATTTGAAATGATTGTGGAATAAGCCTGATAAAAGCGTATAAAAAAAAGGGAGCCTGATTACCGTCAGTCTCCCTTTTTTTAACCTGCTTTGAAAGCTTTATTTATTCTCTTCTCGCTCCATTTTTTCAGCCTTCAGTAAAACTGCTTGCTCTAATTCGCTTTGGTATTTAATCATTCTTTCAAGGATTTCCGGCTGCTGGGAGCCAATGATTCGTGCTGCCAGAATTCCGGCATTTTTCGCAGCATTTAATGCAACAGTTGCTACCGGGATGCCATTTGGCATTTGCAGGATGGATAAGATAGAGTCCCAGCCATCAATAGAATTGCTGGATTTCACCGGTACACCGATAACTGGTAACGGCGTCAGGGAGGCCACCATGCCAGGTAAGTGCGCAGCTCCACCGGCGCCGGCAATGATCACCTGAATACCCCGCAAATGGGCTTGCCGGGCAAAATCAAACATCCGCTGAGGGGTGCGGTGAGCACTCACGATGCTAATCTCAAAGGGAAGGTCAAATTCGAGCAGAATATCTGCAGCTTGGCGCATAACCGGGAGATCTGAATCAGAACCCATAATAATGCTGATGATCGGGGAGGGGCCGCTTTTCGGAGTATTCATGGCAATGCTTTTAGGTGATACTGATGACTTTGATGCGTTCCTGGATGCTCTTTGCTTTTCCAATAGCCTCTTGTGCAGAGTTACCCAGAACAGTAATATGTCCCATTTTACGGCTTGGCTTGGTTTCCTCCTTACCGTAAAGGTGAATGTAAGCCTGCGGGATTTCCAGGACTTTTTCGATACCCTGATAATACACCGGACCCTGGTAGCCGGGTTCGCCAAGCAGATTGACCATAGCCGCCGGATGCAGGTTGGTTACATCGCCGAGCGGCCAGTTGAGGATGCCTCTCAGATGTTGTTGAAACTGCGAAGTGGCACAGGATTCTATAGTGTGGTGGCCGCTATTATGGGGCCTTGGGGCAACCTCATTGATCAATAAAGTTCCGGTTGCATCAATGAAAAACTCTACGGCAAGAAGGCCGCATATATCCAGACTTTTGATCAGTTTAGCAGCAATATCGGCAGCCTCCTTTTTGTGTTGCTCACTTATGGCGGCTGGACAAAAGAGCATATCTACCAGATTCGCCTCCGGATCAAACACCATTTCTACCGGCTCATACGTGAGAACCTGTCCCTGGGCATTCCGGGCAGCGATAACAGCTATTTCTTTATGGATATCGACCAGTTCTTCCATGACACTGGGACCCGAAAGCCATTTGGATTTAATAGCTTCCGGACTGTGTAAAATAGAAACGCCCCGGCCATCATAGCCTCCGGACCGCAGCTTTTGGACCACTGGGTATGGGCGGTTATCTCTGGCTGCAGCCGCTTCCCACTCCTGTAGATTTTCAACAAGCGAAAAGCTGGAAGTAGGTAATCCCTGATTTACGAAAAACTGTTTTTGTTTTCCTTTGTCCCGGATTATTTCAAGGGCTCTGGGGTTGGGATGAACAATCTTACCCATCGATTCCAATTCGAACAAGGCATCGATGTTCACCTTTTCGATCTCAATGGTAATGATGTCCATTTCACGTCCGAATGCAAGCACGTCTCCGTATTCCGTAAAGTCTCCTTCCATGAACAACCGGTTTACCCTACCAGCTGGAAACGAAATTTCCTGATCCAGTATGTAAAGAGGAAGGTCTAAACGGGCTCCGTCCAAAACCAGCATTTTGCCAAGCTGTCCTCCACCCAGAATGCCTATTTTAGGAAATTGCATGTACACGGTTTGAAAGGGCAAAATACAATTTTTGCCTTGCAAAGAACCATATTCCAGGTCAGCGGGGCAATTGTTTGAGATGTCACGTACCTTTAAGAAAATCCTGTCAAGGAGAAATCAATATGCAAAAGGATCGCAATATGACATCGATAGTTTTTCGAAATGGCTTGTGCATCAATCGAGGAGTTCAACAGGTTGCTGATATACTGGTTAAAAACGGACGGATTGAACGGATAGATGCAACTTTGAGTGTTAACGGTTCGGTTCAGGAGGTTGATTGTACAGGATTATGGATCATTCCGGGGCTCATTGATGATCAGGTCCACTTCAGGGAACCTGGCCTCACGCACAAAGCATCCATCGCAACGGAATCAAGAGCCGCTGTGGCGGGGGGAGTTACTTCGTTTATGGAAATGCCGAATACCAAGCCACCTGCTTTAACACAGGAATTGCTGCAGGATAAGTACGACATTGCAGCTCGCGTTTCACCGGCTAACTATTCTTTTTACATGGGCGTCTCCAATGATAATTACGAGGAAGTAATGCGCACAGACCCACGCCGGATATGTGGGATTAAAATATTTATGGGTTCCAGCACAGGCAATATGCTGGTAGATGACATGTTTACCCTGGAAAAAGTCTTTGCAGATGCCCCGTGTCTGATTGCCACACATTGTGAAGACGAAGGGACCATCAAACGTAACCTTGCTAGCTATCAGGAGCGTTATGGCGATGACATTCCTTTTGAAGCCCACCCTTTGATTCGTAGTCGGGAAGCTTGTTATGCTTCTTCTCATCTGGCGGTTGAGCTAGCCAAAAAACATGATACCCGGCTCCATATTCTCCATATATCAACCAGAGAAGAACTGGAACTTTTTGATCGTCACACCCCCTTGAAGGATAAGCGAATTACCAGCGAGGCTTGTGTTCACCACCTTTATTTCACCGATGCGGATTATGCAGAATTGGGCGCTTTGATCAAATGTAATCCTGCTATAAAATCGTTGGATGATCGCCAGGCATTGCGGGCAGGATTACTTGATGGGAGCCTGGATGTAATGGCAACCGATCATGCACCACATACCTGGGATGAAAAGCAAAATAAGTACCTGGCGGCTCCAAGTGGGTTGCCTTTGGTCCAACATAGCCTTTCTCTGGCCCTGACCCTGGTTCAGGATGGAGCCTTGACGCAGGAGAGAATGGTGGAGCTGATGGCTCATGCCCCGGCGGATTGCTTTGACCTAGCAGACCGGGGCTATCTGGATGAAGGGAGTTGGGCAGATCTGGTTTTGGTGGATCCGGCATCTTCCTATAAGGTTACTCAAGAATCCATTGCCTACAAGTGTGGATGGTCTCCACTGGAAGGAAAAACATTACCTGGCGTGGTAAAACAAACCTGGGTTAACGGGAAATGCGTTTACCGGGATGGATCATTGATTGAATCGCAAGCTGGCATGCGGCTGAATTTCAACCGGTGAAAAATGCATTACTCCAGAGGGAAAGTTCCACCCATCATCATGGTAGCGCCAATGATGATGTAAACAATGATGGTAAACACAATGCCGGCAATAATTAAAATGGCATTGATTTTAAAATAGTTTTTCAGATTCTGGAAGCCCGTGGTCAAGTCTCCTGCAGTATTTTTTGATCCTGCTTTATCCATATTGCTGCTGTAGCGATACAAGAGCAATCCCATGTAGAAGTAAATCCCTGCAAATAACAAGTAGAAAAACCCAAGAAACCCGGCTGATCCCATCATGGTCACCATTGCAAAGGTTCCAATTACGGCAAACAGGCCGAATAATCCTGCGATAACCATCATGATGATGCCCATGATCCGAGCCCATTTTGCGGATTCACTCAGTTCTCGCATGCCATTGTCATCCAAACCAAGACGACCAGTGTTTTCATCTAGAATATCCATACGATATGCTTTCGAGGTGTATTAAATTAGCATAAGTAATATATGCAAAAAATATATTTTTTAGCAATTCTTCCAACACCGGCCATTCAGTCGGAAGTTACCGCATTCAAGTTTATTGCCCGGGATCGATTTAATTCAAGTCATGCTTTGAAGTCTCCGGCGCACATAACGATAATTCCGCCTCAGCGGTGGGAATCGTCCAGGGTGGACTGGGTCAAAGACCATTTGGGATCCTGGATAGCAAACCAAAAGCCATTCAAAATAACGATCAATGGATTTGCTGCTTTTGAGCCCCGGGTCGTATTTCTGCGTATTGAAGAGAATGGCCCTTTGAATGACTTCCAGCAGGGGAGTGTGCGATTTATTTCACATCTCCTGGAAAAAAAAGAAGAACGACCCTTTCATCCCCACATGACTGTGGCCTTCAAAGATCTGGATCGCAGGAGGTTTGCTGAGGCCTGGAAATATTTCATGGAAAAGGTCTATCTGGCGACATTTGAAGTGGACGCTTTACATCTGCTGCACCACACAGGCGGGCGCTGGGAAATCATGGGGAGGTGGTTACTGGGAAAGCCGGATGGCTTCATCCAGGGATAGAAGTTCACCGGTCACGATGCGACCCCGATCATCTTTTGTCAGGGTGGCACAGGCATTGCGAGGATCGTGCTCAAAAAACAGGATATCTCCAGCCGCCCAGGCTTCTTCCAGAATGATGGCCTTTTCCTGCATGGTCAGGAGAGGCCTGACATCGTAACTCATCACATAGCTCGCACCTAAATGTCCGCTGGATGGCACCAGGTCAGCACAATACAAGAGATGTCTGGTACCAAGAGGAATTCTTAACAGCATCATTGCCTCCGTGTGTCCATACACAAAATATACCTGGAGTCCATCTACCCACTGGATCCGGGAAGTCGCCGTCGGCAGAAATGCCAGGACGCCAGCTCGCTGTAATGGAACAAAGTTTTCCTGAAGGAAAGATGCTTTTTCACGGGGGTTGGGATTAACTGCCCAATCGTAATGCTTCTCATTACTCCAGTAGGTCGCATTAGGGAAGACCGGTATTAGTTCGTTCTTTTCATTTTTACGCACCGCGCCTCCCACATGGTCAAAATGTAAATGGGTCAGAAAAACATCGGTTATTTGTTCGGGCGTGAATCCCGCTTGTTCTATGGATTTATGAAGGGAATCTGCACCATGTGGTTGGTAATAGGAGAAAAAGCGCTCACTTTGTTTATCGCCAATCCCTGTGTCGACCAGCATCAGTCGATTTGGTGTTTCTATCAACAGGCAACGCATGGACCAGGTACATAAGTTGTCCTCGTCCGGTGGATTGATTTTGGACCACAATGATTTGGGTACAACACCAAACATTGCTCCGCCATCCAGTTTAAGATACCCGGTCGGTATTTCGTGTAATTTAATCACCCAAAGGCGATTTGAAGCCAATGGTAGGCTTTGACTTAGGTTGTGTTTTCTTGAGTAGGGCCATCTGGATGGCTGATGAGACAGCTTCGCTTCCTTTGTTCCCATGTTCTCCACCTGCCCGGGCAATTGCCTGGTCCATGGTCAGGGCGGTGATCACCCCAAATAGGCAGGGTGTATTGGATTGGAGCGATAACATGGTTAATCCCTGTGCTACGGCTTGTGCGATGTAAGTGTCATGTTCCGTATCGCCTTTAATAAGGCATCCCAGGCAAACGATGGCATCAAATTTATCCCGACCCAACAAGATACGAGCCCCCATGGGTAATTCAAATGAACCGGGTACCTGGATGATATGTTCAGGCAAGATGGTGCCGCCGGCATTTTCAAGCGTGGTTCGCGCTCCTTCCAATAATTTGGAAGTAATCGCTTCATTCCATTGGGAACAAACAATGCCTATCCGTAATTCAGAGGCAGAGACTTTTTCCGGCGCTTGATAACCTTTGCTCGCCATTAACCATTTTGACTTAAACGGGCGATGTATTTGTCAATATCCTGGCCTTCCGTGCTGCTGGGGTATTTGCTTTTGATCTCCTGATACATTTTCAAAGAAGCAGCGGTATCACCCTGGTACTCATAAAGCCGTCCGAGTTTGAACATATAATAAGAGGTCAATACGTCGTTGTCGCCTTCATTGACCGCTTTTTTATAATTGTCGATGGCTTTGTCGTATTCTTGTTTCTCCGAATAGGCGTCGCCCAGTAGGCCATATTTCATAATAGGCAAAATGTCACCGGCAGGTTTGAAATCATTCAGGAAGGATATGGCGGCATCCGTTTGGCCTAATTGCAAGTGACTTACTGCAGAATAATACTTAGCCAGATTTCCTGCTTTTGTTCCACTGTAGTGGTCAGCCAGGTCAAGAAATCCTTCATAACCATTGCCCGGGTTAATCAGCGCACGGGCAAAAGAATCCCGGCTAAACTGATATTCAGCCTGGAACATTTGCTCCATCGCTTCCTTCTCTAAAGGCTTCTTATACAAGTAGATGTAAGCAAGCAATCCCCCGGCAATAGCGACGATGCCGATGGCGCCACCCAGTAGCCAATTTTTATACCGTTCAAAGAAATGTTGGGCATTTTCTCCTACTTCAACGATATCGACCAGGGTGTCTTTTTCATTCTTGCGTCTTGTCATAGCAACAAACCTTTTTACAAAATTTCGGCAAAAATAAGGAAACTTTGCACACTAACCTACTATGGAGACTAAAAGTAAATTAAAATATATACTTTTTAGAGATGTGTACCAGGCTTCGAATAATGGAGTCAATCCTTGATGAAAGGATAATCTTCCTGCATGTAGTTATCGGTAAATAATTCAGACGGATCGGGTAAGGGTGAATTATCAGCAAATTCGACGGCAGCGTCTACCGCATCTTTGATCTCTTCTTCAATGGCATCCAACTCGGCTTCGGTCACCACATTAGATCCTAAAATACGATCTCTGAGTATTTCGATTGGATCCAGCGCCTTGTAGTGCTCAACCTCTTCCTTGCTCCGGTAACGGGCAGGATCTGATACAGAGTGGCCCTTATAGCGATAAGTTTTTATCTCAAGGAAATAAGGTCCTTTGCCTTCTCGTATGTGTTTGGCAGCTTTTTCGATCGCCTCATGGACTTTCTCAGGATCCATGCCGTCTACGGGTTCTGAAGGAATGTCAAAAGCGTGACCGATCTTGTAGATATCCGTGACATTGGACGTCCGGTTCACCGAGGTGCCCATCGCGTAGAAATTGTTCTCACAGATGTAAAGAACAGGTAATTTCCAGGTCATCGCCATATTAAAGGATTCGAAAAGCGAACCCTGACGTGCTGCGCCATCTCCAAACATGGTAACACATAAGAAATCGGTTCCTTTGTATTTTTCCGCAAAAGCGATTCCGGTGCCGATAGGTATTTGTGCTCCGACAATACCGTTACCACCAAAATATTTGTTTTCGGCCAGGAAAAAGTGCATCGAGCCTCCTTTGCCCTTAACAATACCGGTGGCTTTGCCGAACAGTTCGGCCATACAGGCATTCGGGGACGCACCTTTCATTAAAGCGATGCCATGTTGACGGTAAGCGGTAACGATGCCATCTTCTGGCTTCAGGGCAGATTTCAAACCGGCAGCGATTGCCTCCTGTCCAATGTAAACATGGCAGAAACCACGTACTTTCTGCTGGGAGTAGGCAAGCAGGGTACGCTCCTCAAACCGACGGATTAGCATCATGATATGATACCATTCCAGGTATTGCTCTTTACTGTATTTTAATTTGGTTTTTGCTTTTTCTGCCACGTCCGCCATGCGATGAAATTTTTATCGTTATTTCCTGGTAAAGATACTGCGCAAATTGATAATATTCAAAAGCCCATGGTCTCACCTGAGAAGGATGCAACCTCCTGCGTATCTTTGCTGGCTAAACCGCCGGATTTGCGCTTTACCAAACTGAAACTGATTCAATTTAAAAACTACCGGGATGAAACCTTCCATTTTCATGAACGGCTCAACTGCCTGGTTGGTTTAAATGGAACGGGCAAAACCAATGTTTTGGATGCACTGCACACCCTGTGTATGACCAAATCCAAATTTACTGGCCAAGACAAACTCCTCATCCACGACCAGGATGACTTTTACCGGATAGAAGGCGAAGTGCTTGATGCATCGTTGAGGCGTGATTCTTATGTCATCAAATATGCAAGGGAGGGGAAAAAGACATTGGAAAAAAACCACCAGAATATAGCACGAAGCATTGATCATGTAGGTCAAATCCCTTTGGTTTTTTACTCACCGGATGATCATATGGTTTTATCCGGGCCTTCTGCAGAGCGAAGGAAACTGGTTGATCAAACCATTTCACAAGCCGATTCGCATTACCTGGACAATCTTATGACCTACAACCGGCTTCTTAAGCACCGCAATGCATTACTTGCTAAATTTCAAGCGAACCATCAGGTCCAACCCCAGTTGTTGGATGCGATCGATTATCAAATGCTTCCGGTAGGTCAAGCACTTGTAACGTGTCGACAGGCTTTTGCTGACGAATTCAGTGAGCAGGTGCAAGAAAAGTATGGCATTATTGCCGGAGGTAAAGAGCAGATTGCCTGGCGGTACAGACCGAGTTTAAAGCCCGGTGAAATGCAACAGTCCTGGCAGGAAGGACGCCAATACGATATAAGCCTCGGCCGTACCCAGTCCGGTCCTCATCGGGACGATTGGCAGGTGATGCTTGGCAATCGATCCGCAAAACGCTATGCCAGTCAGGGGCAAATGAAGAGCATCATGCTTTCCATGCGCTGGGCTCAGTGGCATTGGCTGAAACAGGGGACTACCAAACCGCCACTCTTGTTGATTGATGATCTTTTTGATAAATTGGACGAAGAACGCATCAGGCATTTTCTACAATTGATCGGAGGACTCGAAGAAGCACAGGTCTTTGTGACTTATACCCATCCGGAAATGTTGCAGTCGCATCTTGATGATTTTCAGATGACGTATAAGATGTTTTACATCAATGAAGGAGCTATTGTAAATGAAACGACAAAATGATCAGCACATCAGCGCCATTTTGGGCGAGTTGGTCCAGCAAAAGAAGCTGAAACATAAATTGTATGTAAAGCGCATTCAGAGTTATTGGAGTGAAGCGATGGGGCCCATGATCGCAGAAGGAACCAGTAATATTGAAATCCAGCGGCAAGTTCTCTGCTTAAGCGTGCCTAGCTCCACCCTAAGGCAGGAACTTAATCTATGCCGGCAGGAAATTATTGAGAAACTCAACAAGCATTTGGGAGAACCTTATCTGAAAGATTTGCGATTCGTATGATCAGGTTCGTGTCTGTGCAGGAGCTGTTTTGACTTTATTGGCCGGAGTCGTTTTCGCAGCCAGCTGAATGGCCTTCGCTGCATTTACTTTTCCACCACTCACACAAATCTCATTAAACGGGACCATTTTATCCGTTCCCGGAAGGTCCACCTTTTCTTTCGAAACATCGGTGGATTGCATGATCACATCGCGTACCTGGCTAGCAGTCAATCCCGGAAAATAGGAACGAATCTGGGCGGCGATGCCAGCAACGATGGGCGAAGAAAAACTGGTTCCATCCACCGAACTGTATTGATCGCCGGGAGCTGCCGTATAAATCTGCACGCCTGGCGCAAATACATCCACCCTTTCTTTACCGTAATTGGAGAAATCGGCAACAGCATGTTCACCCGGCTCTGGTGCCAGCGCGCCAACTTCAAGCCAGTTTTTTGCGGTTTTAGGTCCGAATAATTTTTTCTTGGCGTAGACTGCCGTTGGGAAATTGTTCCCGTCATCATTGTCCTCAGAGGAGTTTCCGGCAGCGTGAACGAGTAAAACATCATGTTTTTCTGCATATCGTACCGCCTCATCAACGACTTCTTTTGAGGGAGAAAATCCTTTTCCAAACGACATGTTGATAACGGAGGCCCCATTATCAACGGCATACCGGATTGCATTAGCCACATCTTTATCCCGTTCGTCTCCATCCGGAACCACACGAACCACCATAATTTCCACATTGGTAGCAATGCCATCAATTCCCAGATCATTGTTGTGCGTCGCCCCGATGAGAGCCGCCACTCCCGTTCCATGGGACGGATCCGGGCCGATTACGTCGTTGTTGCCATAGTTGTGTTCCGTCTTATTTGCATAATCGTCGCCGATAATTGTACGGGGGTTATAATCCGGATTGTAGCCGTAATCTGCTTTGGATTTGTAGTAGTCAACCTGTTCTTCCACATCCTTCTCAAACTGGGCAATAATCTCAGGCAAAGTTCCCGGATTAGGATCCATGGCCAGAATTTGCATTCCGATATTCTTCCCAATGGTTAAACCGACATCGTCCCCGGTATCGAGATTTTGTAAGTTGACCAAGTTAAAATCCTCATCACCCAAACCTTTGTGCAAAGCTTCCAGTGCATTGAGCACAATTTTCTGATATTGTTCGGCTTCGGTCAGATTCTTCTGAGCTTTTTCACGTTCAGTTTCTACCTGATCTTTGAGTTCGAGATAGGCATCATAAGCTTTTTTCTTTTTACCCTTGAGCTGGTCGGTATCCATTTTAGCGAAATAATCGCGTTGTTCGGCATATTGACGGGTCAGTTCATACGTGTCGTATTGAACTTGTTTGCCATCCTTGCCGCCAATGAAATTCCATCCATGGAGGTCATCAATGTAACCGTTATTATCGTCGTCAATGCCGTTATTTGGAATCTCATCGCGATTGATCCAGATCACGTCTTTGAGATCTTCATGGTCGATGTCAATACCTGAATCCAAAACCGCGACAATAATTTTTTTACTTGGCTTGCCCTTGAGGAACTGGTACATTTTATCAACGCTAATCCCTTGATAGGAGGTGGTAGTTGGATCATCCAGGTACCATCTTTTCAGGTCATCTTGGGCGGAAATCAGGGTGAAAGAAAACAGAATGATGAGCAGGAATAAAGAACGGCGAAAATTCCACATATCCGGTTAAAGTTTTCTAGTTCTATCAAACGTATCTACCTTAGGGGTAGTTAATGGAATACTACAAATTAACTTAACATTAAGTGCTTCGTCTGATAGTCGTAAGGATCGTTTTGAATTAGCTACGCAAGAAACAAAAATCTTGCCATTGGAGGAAACATATTTTGACATATTAAGGGGCTATTGGGGTTACCCGGTATTTCGTGGACAGCAAGAATCCATCATAGAATCCATCCTATCCGGCAGGGACGTTTTAGCTTTTTTGCCTACCGGTTCGGGGAAATCAATCTGTTATCAAGTGCCTGCATTGATGCGATCAGGACTGACACTGGTTATCAGTCCGTTGATTGCATTGATGGAAAACCAGGTGTCCCAATGCAAATTAAGAGGTATTCCGGCAGGTGCTTTGCATGGGGGCATGGATTACCGCTCCCAACAAACCGTTTTGGATCAGGCTGCACACCAGCGGATCAAGTTGTTGTATATAGCTCCGGAACGGTTGGGCCAGGATCGATTTCTTGATTTCCTCAGTACGCTCCCTGAATTATATGTGATGGTGGATGAAGCTCACTGCATTTCGCAGTGGGGGCATGATTTCCGGCCAGCCTACCTGCAAATGAACCGGATAAAGACCATAATCCCTCAAGTTCAGATAGCCGCTTTCACCGCCACGGCCACGCCTCGGGTTGGAGAAGATATCAGCCTTCAGCTCGAATTGAAAAACCCGGCCATCTACCGGGAAAGTGTTGCCAAATCAAATCTTCAACTTATTGTAAAAGAGGAAACCAATAAATGGGGAGAGATGCTGGATCGGATACAATCCATCCATGGAACGCAAATCGTTTATGTTAGAAGCAGGAATCGCGCGGAGTCCGTATCGCGTTATCTGGTGCAAAGGGGCATTAAAAGCAAAGCCTACCATGCCGGGATGCCTTATGAACAAAGGATGCAAACGCAGGACGAATGGATTTCCGGGCGTACTCAAATCATTGTTGCAACGACCGCATTCGGGATGGGAATTGACAAGGCTGATGTCCGCCAAGTAATCCATCTCGACATACCTGAAACCCTGGAAGAATACATTCAGGAGTCCGGAAGAGCAGGCAGGGATGGTGCTCTATCCGATGCAGTGCTTCTTTTCCAAAAGGAGGATATTGAGAAAAACATCGAACATCTACGGGACCAATTCCCGGACTTTACGTTCATTCGGCAAGTGTATAAAATGGTCGGCCAATATCTGGATGTGGCAGTTGGGGGAGGCGATGAGATGAAGCCGGTGGACTGGGTCGGATTTAGTGTCCAGTACCGCATACCTTTGAGGCCTTTAATGACGGCCCTTCGCATTCTGGAGATGAATGGCTATCTGATACAACTTGATAGTTGGTACAAACCAGCTTCCGTCCAGTTTCTCATTCAGAAAGAATCCTTATACGATTTGGATCTTCCCACGGAACTAATGAATTTGTTACAGGCTTTGATGCGGACCTATGAGGGCATATTTTTGTTTCCGCAACGAATATCCGAAGGGAAATTAGCTAGTCTTCTTGCCACACCAAAAGATGAAATTGAACGCATCCTTCAGTTGCTGAATAAGATGGAAGTTATTGTATACCAACCTTCAACCGATTTGCCTATGATAGGAATCAGCGGCGAACGCCTTCCGTCCCAAGATTTAGTTTTTGACCGTACTGGTTATCAACAATTGGTCGACCGAAAGTACGAGCAATGGAATGCAATGTATACTTATTTGACTTTGGAAGTTGGCCAATGCCGCGAACAAGCGATAGGGACTTATTTCAACGAAAACCTTCCGCCTTGTGGACACTGCGATCTTTGCCGTGCGCTTGCGGTACATGTACCCCAAAAGGAGGTATGGAATCGTCTGTTAAAAGCGGGTTGGTCTCTTTCTGAGTTTGTGAAATCATTTTCCGAAGATCACAGAAAGCAGGTTCTGGATCATCTGACACATTTGGAGTCAGAGCATTTGATCTGGATCGATGGAGACCGGAATATCCACATCAATGAAAAAGGGTAAGGTCCTCATAACGGTAACCAATAATGTGGTTTATGACCGCCGGGTCAACCGCATCGCGACAACACTGGCCCATGCTGGTTATGAAGTGCACTGCGTCGGCCGGCTCATGAATGCGAAGGAGGAAGTCCATCCTACGCCAGGAATAACGCGTATAAAATCACTATTTCGTCAGGGACCATGGTTTTACTTCTGGTTTAACATCCAATTGTATTTTTTTGCACGAAAATTTGGACACGACATTCACGTCAGTGTAGATACGGATACGCTACTGGCTGGCATTGGTATGGCTTTTTTAGGAAGGAAAAAACTGGTCTACGACAGTCATGAGTGGTTTGAACGGACCCCTGAGTTGTTGCATTCACTGATCAAGCGCTGGATTTGGCGCAGGCTGGCAAGGCGTGGGGCACAGCAAGCATCCCTGCGGATGACAGTTTCTTATACACTGGCTCAGGCGCTGGAAAAATCCTACGGAGCGCCCTTTCAGGTGGTGCGAAATCTGCCCATGTATCATGCTTCCGGGCCGGGTGGTACCTTTGCCAGCAAAACCATTGTATATCTGGGTGTTTTGAATGCAGGCCGAGGCTTGGAAATTGCAATCGACGCTTTGCTTGAATTACCCGGTTACCAGTTAAAGCTGATCGGGGAGGGGGATCTGTCGGCAGCCCTCCGTAGCCAGGTCCATGCTCGCGGTCTGGAAGATCGGGTGCATCTTGCCGGGCAGGTTTTGCCAGAGCAGATTAGTGGCGAATTGGTTGGTGCCAGTTTCGGATTGCTATTGCTTGATCCTGCCAGCGATAGCTATCGTCTAAGCCTGGCGAATAAATTTTTTGATTACGTCCAGAACGGTGTACCATTATTGTGCAGTTCATTACCGGAATACAGGAATTTGATGGCATGTCACCCGGTCGGGCTTTTACTTGAATCGTATACGGTGGATGCGTTGGTATCTGCCATTAAAATCATTGAGCAGGATACTGGCCGTTATCTGGAGATGGTGGATGCTTGCAGAGTGGCAGCAACTGAATGGTGTTGGGAAGCCGAGGCTCCAAAGTTGTTGAAGCTTTTCGAAGGGATAAAGGAGTGAGTTAATTGCTGTATTTGCGGATTTTGTCCAATAACATTTCAGGGTCAAATTTCTTTTGAGCATGATCTTGGATGAGGAGTATCATTTCATCGGTCATGGACGTGCGGAAACCAAGCTTGAATCCGTATTCGCGGATGAGATCCTTCTCCCTTTGCCCGATCCTTCCATCTATTTTCATCAGGAAAAGCAGATAGTACAGGATGGTCATCCGCTCCCGTTCACTTTTGGGCGGATGTAAAATGTACGATTCTTTATTGGACAGAATTTCGTGGACATCCTCTTCTTTCAGACCTAACGAATCGGCGACCTGGAGAATATAAGCCCACTCTTTCTGATCGATCGAGTGATCAGAACGTACTAATTTAAACAATAAGGCAATGAGCTCATTGCGCACTCTTTCTGGTTGTTCAAATACCGACATCCGTTTTGGTTTTAATTTGGAATCCAGATCATTCCCGTTGCATAAGTTACAGCTTTCCCGGTTAACAATGCCCGGTCATTTTTACTGCTGCAAATAATGTGCCCTCCCCGGGCTGATGCCTGAAAAGCCTGGTATTCTTCCTGCTGAAGAAGCTCATTCCAGTAGGCGAGTAAGGTAGTGTGAGCAGATCCGGTCACCGGGTCTTCCGGAATCCCATAAGCCGGATAGAAACATCTGCTGACGAAATCGTATTGGCCTTCGTCGTCCGAAGCGGATAAAATGATACCCCTGCTGCCTAATTTTGCAACCTCTTCCATTACAGGCTGACAGGCGTAAACCTGATCAGCGCTCGTTGTGATAAAAAGAAGATCGGTTTTGCCCTGGTAAACTTCCTTAATTTCCACACCCAGCATGGAGGTCCAGGAAGGGATGATTTCCAGGCGTGAAATGGAATCCAGCGGGAAATCCATCTGATAGCCCCGCTCCGTTCTTTGCACCAGAAGTTCGCCACTCCGGGATTGAAACCGGATGGTATCCTGTTCATAACCGGCATGGGTAAACAGGTAATGGGCGGAGGCAAGTGTGGCATGCCCGCACAGATCCACCTCGGCCACCGGGGTGAACCAACGGATATGAAAACTTTCTTTTTGAGGAACAAGAAAGGACGTTTCCGACAGGTTATGTTCAGCAGCCATTTTTTGAAGTATGTCATCGCTTAACCATTGATCTAATGGTACGACGGCAGCTGGATTTCCGCCAAAAACCTTGTCCGTGAACGCATCAATCTGGAAAAAAGAGAGTGGTTTCATAATTCATTTGATGTGATTCGAGTATGTGAAATGATCTGATAGCCCTTCTCCACCACGTCGGTAAGAAGCACTTTTAAATCTTCCTTCGAGGTAAATGGATTCATGATGGTGCAGCGCAAATACTGAACCCCGCGGATTTTAGTTTGTACAATGTAAAAATTGCCCTCATGGGTGATGGCTTTGCGTATATTTTGGTTCAACAGATCCAAATCGATGTCCGGATTATCGGCAGCATTGAACCGGAAACAGACAATATTGGATTCGGGCTCATGACCCAATTCCAATTCAGGAAAATTATTAATAAGTTGAACAAAGTCGTGTCCGCGATCGTAGAGACGGGTGACAAAATCGGTAAAAAGGGCATCGCCAAACTGCTGTCTCAGCAGAAAAACTTTGACCCCCATCATGTATTTGGTGCACTCAATGCTACGCTTGGCGACATTGAACCATTCTTCTCCGCCATTCTCAAACAAGTATTGGGCATCCTGAATGTACGTTCTGTAGGAGTCCAGGGGGCGTTTAAACACAAGTGCCGTGCATAAGGCTGGAATCATGAGCATCTTGTGAAAGTCCATACTGACTGAATCTGCCCGCTCCAGTCCGTCGATCAGGTGACGGTATTTGGGAGCGAAAATTACGGCAGCACCATGTGCTCCATCAACATGAAACCAAAGGTCACGTGACGTACAGTAGTCAGCAAGCTGGTGGAGGTCATCGTATGTTCCGGTTGCGGTGGTGCAGGCATTTCCAACCATTCCAATCACACGTATGCCCCGGTTCTCGGCCTCCTGGTGGACAATTTCAATCCGGGCAGGGTCGATTTGCAGTTTGCTATTTACAGGGACCGGGATTGGGACCATGTCCAGAATTCGAACCGAGCGATCAACACTGTAATGCGATTCGGCGGATACCAGGATACCTAATGGTTTATTATCATCCGGACGCTTTGCCGTGCGGGCTACCAGCAAAGCGGTCAGGTTTGCCAAAGATCCCCCCGAAGTGAGAAACCCTCCCCGCTGAGCGCCATAGCCAACTTTTTCAGATACCCATTCAACGATTATGGATTCAATGACAGAGGCAGGCCCCCCCATCTCATAAATTCCCATGCCATTATTCATGAAGTCCGAAAGCAAACCGCCCAGGGCAGCTAGCGGAGCTGCAGGACTTACCTGATGGCCGATATAGTGTGGGTGGTGCAGATGTATGGATCTTTCCAGGAGTATCCGGATCAATTCCGGATAGGTTGTGCCGGAAGACTTATTCCATATTTCCTTCCAGAATTGGTATTCTTCTTCTGGCTCAATCTGATTGTAAACCTGATCTTTACGGGCAACATTTTCCAGATAATTTTGCAGGATATCAATGACCTTGTGTCCTTGAACACCGAAGCGTTCGGGGTCGTAAGCCTGCTTCAGAAGATCATTCATGACGGTTGATTCGATTGTATTTACGCATGATTTCCAGCACTTTTAACTGGGGTAAAGCTTCAATGGTCCTGCCGTTACTGGTCGTCGTCGTGGCAAACCATAATGAGTTGATAATCGCTTCCTCCGTGGCTTCAATGGTCGCCATGAATAGTGGAGTTACCGCATCATTTGGTAGCTCGGTATAAGTATCGGTTTTAATTCCCCGTGATGGATGAATAAGATTTTCCTGGTAATTGCTGAAGGCGATGACATAGTCACCACTTCCATTGGATGCGATCCCGCCAGCCTTGGCAAGTCCCATAAAAGCCCGTTTGGCTAGCCTCTTTAGATTTCGGGCCAGGAGCGGTGCATCGGTGGCGACTACAATCATGCAGGATCCGTCGCTGCTCTCCAGCTGGTCCCTGAAGGCATAGGCGCCCAATTCTTCTCCGACAGGAACGCCAGCTATTTGCAAATTGCCTCCAAAATTGGTTTGGACCAGGACACCCACGGTATATCCCCCCAACTGTTCCGGCAGTTTACGGCTGGCGGTTCCGATGCCTCCTTTCCAACCGAAACAAATGGTCCCGGTGCCAGCGCCGACACACCCTTGGGCGACGATGCCTGTATCGGAACGTTCCAGGGCAGCAGTAAAATCCGCCTTCGTTAGTCTTCGGTCTGCAATTGCATTCAGATAACCGTCATTGGTCTCCCCGACGACCGGGTTGACGGAGCGCAACCCCGGATTCCGATCTATGGAATAATCAATCAGCGCATCGGCGGCAGTGGGTACGCTTAACGTATTTGTCAATAGGATAGGAGTCTCCAGATTACCCAATTCTTCAATCTGCGAGATCGCAGTCAGTTTGCCAAAACCGTTTCCTATGAATAGCCCGGCTGGAACTTTGTTCACAAATAAGTTCTCTCCGTGCGGTAGGATAGCGGTCACTCCGGTACACACATCCGGAGCTTCAATTTTAGATATTTGGCCTACACGGACCCCGGGAACATCCGTGATTGCATTAAGTCTTCCGGTGGGAAAAACACCAAAAGAGATCCCGGTATCACGGGGGCTAAGTGATTGTGCCATGGCTGCTGAAATGGTGAAAATGAAAAAGCTCAGGGTAAGATAATTCATCGATTGCATAGCTCTATTGCATTGGCTGGCCAAAATTAATGGTTCTCAGGCTATATATTGAGTGGGAACATGGATCACCCTAGAACGATTAGCTTTAATTTATCGGCCAGTTCATTCCTTAATTGGGTGAGCTGTTGGTGTACTTTTAGGTAAATCAATTCCTTTTGGGGGTCTTCGCCGGGCTTCAGGTTACCGATGCGGTGCTTGTTTTCTTCAATCAGGTAATGGATTTTTTTGAGTTTGAACCGAAGTACGCTTTGCTGGCTGTCTTTAATGAAATTATCCTCCGGCATGGTTTGCGTTTGGAGCATGATATCCCAACGAGCTTCCCAGTTCTCACTATATGTATATGGGGAAGTGGTCAGATCGACGGCGAGCTGTTGAACGGTTTTGTTCTGATGGTTCAGAAAGGAACTGGTATTCATCGTGGCGTTGGTGTCCAGTGCATTTTGCCAAAGGTCAATAATCTCCAGATAGGCGGTATTCTGGATGTATTTCACGACGTCTTTTATGTTGTTTAAGATGTATTGGGCTACCGTCACATTTTTCTCTTCATCAAACAGGCGGTCTCCAAAGGTGACCAGCAAGCGTGCGATATCGCGTTCCTGGGCTTCATCGGGATTCGCAGTTGTTGTAGGTTGCTTATGGGTTATCTGTTGGAACTCTTGTCTGTCTGCCACCTCCATAGCCGCCTTTTCGGCTGCCTGATCCCTTTGACTGGATTTCTTGTTAAGGAGTTCCTGTCTGATTTTTTTGTTGGTTTCCGCGACCAGGATAGCTTCTTCCACACCGGTCAGTTGGGCACATTGACTGATATATACCGAACGTTTTAGGGCATCGGGAATCTTGGACAAACTCTCGACGATATCGCGGAGCCATTGGGTTTTTTTGATGGGATCTTCCTTGCTTTCTTCTACCATTAGTTCTATGGAGAAGAGGATGAAATCTTTGGCTTTCGATTTGAGGTAAGCCATCATTTTTTCACTCCCGTTTTTGCGGACATATGAGTCTGGATCCTCACCCTCTGGCAAGGCGACCAGCTGGACATTCAGATCCTGCTCCAGCAATAAGTTAAGTCCGCGCAACGAAGCTTTCATCCCGGCAAAGTCTCCATCGTAGAGCAACAGTACATTTGGAGAGAAGCGCTTGATGAGGGCTATCTGTTCAGTAGTGAGTGAGGTGCCCGAGGAGGCGACGACATTTTCAATTCCGGCCTGGTGCAGAGAAATGACATCGGTGTATCCTTCCACAAGAATACAGCGGTCTTGCTGGATGATCGCCTGCTTGGCGAGGTGAATGGCGTAAAGCGATTTGCGTTTGCTATAAATTTCCGATTCCGGGGAATTGATATACTTTGGACCTTTCAATCCGGTGGTCATAGTTCTTCCACCAAAACCGATCACTTTCCCGGATAGATTATGGATAGGGAACATGACCCGGTCCCAAAAGAAGTCCCGGTCTTTTTCGGTGGTTAATCCCAGTAACTTAAGATACTCGGCATTGTAGCCTTCGAGCAAAGCTTTTTCGGTGAACCCACCTTGCTTAAGGGCAAATCCAAGCTCAAATTTTCGGATGGTCGCTTCCAGGAAACCGCGCTCCTTAAAATAGTCAACGCCTATCCTTCGCCCATCGGTTGTCTCCCATAAATTTTGCTGAAAGAATTTGTTGGCAAAAGCGTTTATCAGGAAAAGGCTGTCTTTTAATTGGCGCTCTTCCCGGACTTCATCCGGTTCTTCGGTTTCATCGATTTCAATATTATACTTCGCAGCTAGGTGTCGGAGTGCTTCCGGATAGCTCAGATGATCATGCTCCATCAGGAACTGAACGGCATTGCCACCCCGCCCGCAGCCAAAGCATTTATAGATATTCTTTGCCGGAGATACGGTGAATGAAGGTGTCTTTTCGTGATGGAATGGACACAGACCGATCAGGTTGACTCCCCGCCGTTTTAATTGGACATAATCCTGGACCACGTCCTCAATCTGGACTTTCCCAAAAATGGCATCGATGGTGGCAGGAGATATCATAGTTATGAAAATGTATAAATTAACTCTTGAATTTTAGAATATTTTTATATTTGTCAAGTACTGCACACATAAGATCTTCTATTTAGGGTGTTCTCATAGTGTGTTCGACCCCGTTGTTTTCGACGGGGTTTTTATTTTCGTATCCACTTCTGCTCACTTACCCCTTCTGCGTAGATGAAACCCATAGATCTACTTTTTCGTTTCATCCATGCATTTTCTTCCCAGTTCAGGCCAATATAGCCGGCGATCACTGGCAAACTGAGCGACTAGGTGAGCATGTCTTCAATCTGAAACACACCAGAATGCCCTGGTAACCATTCGGCAGCCATAACAGCCCCAGCAACAAAGCCCTGCCGGCTGAATGCCTTGTGTTCCACAGAAATCTGATCAATGTCCGAAGCAAAAACAATACGATGGGTACCCGGTATTTCTCCTTCGCGATAAGACTCAATTGGGATGGATGCCGTGTTTTGACTGTCACCTTGAAGGCGATGCCACGAATGATATTTAGAGAGGAAAGGCAACATTTTCTCAGCTGTTGTTATTGCTGTTCCACTCGGTGCATCCAGTTTATGGATATGATGCCACTCCTCGATCTGAGGAACATACGCCGCAAAAGAATCCATGAGCTGCGCGAAATCGGAAGCTAGCTTCCAGAACAGGTGGACGCCAATACTAAAATTCGAGGCATATAACAGGGAACCTTTATTCGCTTCGCAACTGGCGACGACATCCGGTAGTTGGTCATACCATCCCGTCGTGCCGCAAACCACCGGAATGCCTTGCCGGAGGCATGATTGAATGTGTTTTACAGCGGCTTCCGGTTGGGTAAACTCTATCGCCACGTCTGGCTTTAATTGGTTCATACCGGCTAATTCATCCAGTTCGTTTTCATTGGTTATGTCAATGATCTTTACAATCCGGTGTCCCCTTTTCTCGGCAAGGTTATGGATTAACTGACCCATTTTTCCGTATCCGATCAGTAAAATGTTCATTCCTGGATATGATTTTATGGTGTAAAGATATCAAGTCCTTCAAGGTAGGCAATCTTAAAGCGAAGGATTGGAAATTAGGTAATTTATATATCTTTGCCCCCGATACCATGAGCATACCTTCTGGACAAAAGACGAGTATATGGGTTGGTTTAAAAGACTTAAAGAAGGTATTCAGACAGCTACTAAGTTTAAAAAGGAAACTCCGGATGGTCTTTGGCACCAATGTACCAAGTGCAAAGAAACATCCACGTATAAAGAATTCAAGGAGAATTACTTCAAATGCATAAAATGTGGTCATCATGAACGGATAGGCTCCCACGACTATTTTGACCTCATCTATGATGGGAAGTACGACGAGCTTTTTGATGATCTTATTTCGACCGATTTCCTGAAGTTTACGGACTTGACCTCCTACGATGAGCGAATCGAAAAGGCACATCGTAAGACAGGCTTGTGGGATGCCATATCGGTAGCCTCCGGAAAGGTTAACAAGAGACCGCTGGTGACGGCAGCCATGGATTTTTCTTTTATCGGAGGTTCCATGGGATCTGTTGTCGGTGAAAAAATCGCGCGCAGTGTGGATGTCTGTCTGCGTGAAAGATCGCCACTCCTTATTATTTCAAAGTCGGGCGGGGCCCGCATGATGGAATCAGCCTTTTCTTTGATGCAAATGGCCAAGACGTCCGTAAAACTTACCCAACTTGCTGATGCGAAGATTCCCTATTTTTCACTTATGACCGATCCTACGACCGGTGGTGTTACGGCTTCCTTTGCAATGCTTGGTGATATTAACTTTTCTGAACCAAATGCATTGATAGGCTTTGCCGGACCAAGGGTGATCAAAGAAACCATAAAGAAGGACTTGCCGGAAGGGTTTCAGTCGGCGGAATATCTACTCGAGCATGGCTTTTTAGACTTTATTATTGACCGGTCACAGCTCAAGGAGCGTTTGGTGGAATTGATGGACTTTTTCGGATAACTATGCAAGCAAGCTTAAAAACTGCACATCACCCTTTTTACGAATACCTGAAGCGGGTGAGAGCAATTGCACACATTGGGTTGGTTTACGCCGAAAACGACTACCAAAGGGAGCGAAACCAGGAAATTATCGATTTGACCGATGAAATGGTGCAGCAACTGACGGAGTTTCCCATTAAACAGATTAAAAATTATTTCTCCGAACCAACCGAATACATAACGCCCAAGGTGGATGTCCGTGCAGTGGTCTTCGATTCAGAGGGCCGCCTTTTGATGGTTAAAGAAAAAGCAGACGGGCTATGGGCACTGCCTGGCGGCTGGGCCGACATTGGTTTGTCCCCCAAGGAATGCGCCGTAAAAGAGACTTTTGAAGAAACCGGATTCACCGTTGAACCTAAAAAATTATTGGCTGCTGTCGATGCGAAATATTTCAATCATCCCCCGCAGCCGCATTCCATTTATAAGTTATTTATTGAATGTCACTTGACCGGAGGACAGGCTCAAATCACCCACGATATACTCGATGTGGGCTTTTTTGATCTGCATGAAATGCCGCCCCTCTCTCTGGAAAGAAACTCACAGGATCAGATCGAGCTGGTATTTACTTACCGTGATGATCCGGAAAAGTTGGTGCTTTTTAACTAACTGCTACGCTTCAAAAAGCAAGAATCGGTGATCCAATGGATCAAAGTAGGGCAGAAGCTCATCCAGCCATTTACGACCTTGACGGGTATAGATGGGCAGGAAGTTGGAGTACCGCTCCTGCAAAGTATGGTTCGGAAATAAAAGGTGATGATTATGAAGCAGTCGATGGATGGCAGGTTCTTGTTTTCTTTTCTCAGCGCGAACCATTTTCTGCTCCAGTCGATCCAGGTATTTATTCATCCTGACTCTGACCCCTTCGATTGGGAAACTTAGTTTGGAGTCTATCGATTGTCCCTGATCCATGATTTGCTTAAAAATTAACTCCATCTCTGCCCGGGCATCTTCCAGACTAATGTTACTGGTATCGCGGATAAAATCTGCAATCAATGCGTCGGTATTGGCAACGAAATAATCCGTCAGCGGTCTTCCTCCTTTCCGGATACTGGCCTGGGCATGCTCATCCAGCCAGGCTGCCGAATTCCTCCGCACCAGCATAGGGAATGGCAGATCATAGTACTGAAATTGTTTTTTTCGCTCCAACCAATAAGCAAGTTCACCGCCGCCTCCGATATATGCCAGGTTAGGAACTATGGTTTCCTGGTAGAGGGGACGCAGAATTACATTAGGACTGAATCTTTCTGGATGTTGTTCGGCGATCTCCAACAGCTCTTCCCGCGTGAAATGCTGTAAAGTGTCTACCAGCAAATACCCATTATCATCTTGTTCGATGCGTTCCCGCTGATTACCTGAAAAGTAGAACAAATTGATATCCCTTACAAACGCCTGAGCAGGGTATCCAGCCGCCTCTAATTCTGCCTGGACCGGAGGGACCAATTGGGCTGATCGGTGCGCAATGAGATCATCGATGATGAATTGCTTGAATGTTGCTTTGAATTCCGGCTCATCCATGTTCAGAATGACCAACCCCAGCTGACCGAATAAATGATGGATAAACCGAATGGTTGCTTCCGCATAATTGTGCTCGCCGGAATAGCATTCCTGTAGGGTAGAGATCACTTCTTCGGTAAAGGATCCGTCTCCTAACACCCGCTTGACATCTTCAATACATGCTGCCAATCCGTCCAGTGAGAGTCTGCCACAAGCCCCTCCGGTCATTGGATGTTGCCATTCGATGGTTTTGTCACCCAGATGGAGGTGATTAATCTCGGCGAAGTCGTGGTCTTCCCCGCCCAGTATAAAAAGGGGGATAATGCGGTAGTCCGGATTATGGACTTCAACCTGCTGACTTAAATGGATGCACGAAAGTATTTTATAGATGTAGTAAAGAGGTCCGGTAAACAAACTGGGTTGGTGGGCTGTAATGACGGTAAACGTATTTTCAGCCCGTAATTGTTCAATCTGGGCAATGGTGTGCGGTTCAGTGCTGCGGTCTTGATATTGTCTGAGCAGAATATCTGCCAGTAGGTTGCGGTCTACCGGATGTTTTTTCCGGGCTTCAATGACCTGGGTAAACGCTTCGATGACTGGCTCGTAGGTATAAAATGGCCGGAGTTTGGGATCTTGTTTCAGGTAGTGCAGGTCACGGGTAGCTATGAAAGGCAAATCATTGTAGTCAATATAGGTTAGTTTCATAAAAACTCCGGTTGCTCGATAAAAAAAGAAGATCCAATAAGTCGTCTTACTGGATCATCAGTGCTTGCAAAGTAACAAAATATTTTACCGACCGTTCACGGGTCCTATAAGGTTATCGCAAGAGAGGCGATCATTCGGCTTGGGCTTTGGTCAAAATTGAATTGGGTATTATTCCAAACAATATGATCTCCGAATTTTGAGAAGTTTCCTTCGTAGCGCAGATCAATCTGAAATTTCCAGAGATCAATGCCAATACCGCCCTGCCAGCCATAGGTCAGTTCCTTAAACTTTTGACTATAACCATCCAGGTCGAACAATTCGGAAGTAGAGTTGATAAATACATGACCCACCGGTCCGATGCCAAGACGAAATGGGCCAAGTCGCGGACCCAATAAAACAGGTATGTCCAGGTACTGGTACTTTTCATGTAAGGTCTTCTCGACGACATTAGCTTCCCGGAAGTCCTGGATGTTAAAAGCAACGGAATTGGAATTAAAAACGGCTTCTGGCTGAATAAAGAATCCACCCAGGTTAATTTGAGCTAATATCCCAAAATGAATTCCCAGATCCGCTTGCTGAACTTTGATGTCGAGATCTTTTAATGCCTCCGAATTCGAAATGATTAAATCATTTGGGGTTAAGTTGTAGGAGCTTAATCCACCTTTGAATCCAAATTTGAATTGTGCCATTGCCGGGGTTGATGACAATGCCAAACCGATCAATAAGAGAAGATACATCCTTTTCATACTTACCTGTTTTGTTTGGTTTTACATTAGAACGATGCATCCCGACGCCAGGTACACCTATCGGGTGGTTTTAGAAATTATTTAACGAAAATGCGAAAAATTAACATTAAATATAGTTATAATATGTAAATAATTGATAATCCTATTAAAGTGGAGATTGATTGCAGGGGTTTTTGGCCTAAATGAGCCGGATCAGGTTCTGAATCTCCGGATTGGTTCATCCCGGAATAAGATGGCCTTGAACACACTCCAGGGATTAATTAACAGTTCATTAATGGATTCACATGGCTCAATGGACCCCTCAAATCCATAGCAATCCCTGGAAACCGCTATTTTTGCATGATGAAAATCAGTGAAGTCGACTTTAAAGGCAGCTTTGTCTACCTGGACCAATGTCCTGAAGCAGGGTTGCCGGAATATGCCTTTATCGGACGAAGCAATGTGGGAAAGTCCAGTCTGATTAATTTGTTGACCAATCGCAAAGAGTTGGCGAAAGTCTCCGGCTCGCCGGGTAAGACCCAGACCCTAAATTTCTTTCTCGTCGACCAATCCTGGTACCTGGTGGATCTACCCGGTTACGGTTATGCCCGGATTTCCAAAAAACAAAGGCTACGATGGAAGCAAATGATTGAAAATTACATCGGGAAACGATCCACCCTGGTCAATACATTTGTGCTGATAGACAGCAATATTCCGCCGCAACCGATCGATTTGGAATTCATTAACTGGCTGGGAGCTGCCGGAATCCCCTTTAGCATCGTCTATACGAAAGAAGACAAATCCAAAAGCCAGGAGCTGGCACTAAATCATCAGGCTTTTCGACGTGAAATGTTGAAATCCTGGAGCGAAATGCCTCCTGAATTCCATACCTCCACCGTGACAAAAATGGGGGATGATAGCATATTAACGTATATTGCAAATCTGAATGAGGGTTTAGGTAAATGAGTAAGGATCCTGTCTATAAAATATATCCTCAGATCTGGCCCAACCTGGAAGACTGGCCAATCTACAAGCTGAGTGAAGACCGGTTGGCTTTTATTGAAGAAGTCAATCAATATGCCTATCAGAACTTAAAAGCCAAGCATGGCGATAACTTGGAAACATTGCTTTCCAAAACAATTTACCTTGAAAAAATCCGGATCAAGGAAGAGCCCTGGAAAGCAGATCCTCCCCAGGAAACTCTTTTTTGGAAAAAACTGCTGTCTCGTCTAAAAGATGCCTACTTCTCCGAAAACAGGGTTCAAATTGAAGATGACCTCTTGCGAATCATCGTTCAGCGGTACACCGAGGAGATCGTTGGTAATTTTAAGATAAAGACCTTCAAATTTGCCCGGAAAGCATTGACGGCTTTTTTTCACCGTCTGCTGAATACAGCCGCAAGCCGGAATTTTATGCGGATGTTCGCTACCAAGCACCGCCTCTACGAACGAATGAAGGTGCAGGGTCCAATCGATAAAATTCGGTTGCTGGCTCAAAAAGGTACCCTGGTCGTAGTCCCTACCCATTTTAGTAACCTGGACTCTATCCTGATTGGGTATGCCCTGGATCAGGTTATGGGACTGCCCGCATTTTCTTATGGCGCGGGGCTGAATTTATACAATAGTGAATTCTTTGGGTATTTTATGAATCGGTTGGGAGCCTACCGGGTCGACCGTCGGAAGAAAAACCCGATCTACCTGGAAGTCCTGAAATCCATGAGTACCTTGTCCATCGAGCGGGGTGTCCACAGCTTATTTTTTCCTGGTGGAACGCGCTCCCGGGACGGAGCCCTAGAGGATCGCCTGAAACTGGGCCTGATGGGGACCATTATTGAGGCGCAAAGGGAGATATTAAAAAAGGATAAGCAAACCAAGATTTTTGTCATTCCACTGGTGCTGAGTTACCACAGTGTTTTAGAAGCCAATTACCTGATCAACCAGCATCTGGCGAGGATTGGGAAAGAAAAATACCTTACTGCGGAGGACGAATTTAAAAGCATTACCAACATCCTGAATTTTGCCTGGAAATTCTTTTCTGCCAGCTCAGACATCACCTTATCTTTTGGAAACCCCATAGACATCGCTGGTAACGATGTGGATGAGAAAGGAAATAGTTTCAACGAACATGGTATGCCGATCGAAGTGAAGGATTATTTCGTCCTGAACCATGAACTTGGGGTAAATGAGCAGAGAGAACAAGTGTATACCAAGCTCTTGGGTGAAAAAATCGGTGAGCGGTTTTTAAAAGAAAACATCGTTCTGAGTAGCCATGCCGTAGCTTTCGGAGCATTTGAAGTCCTTAAAAAACAACTTAAGGAGAACGATCTATTCAGTGTTCTCCGATTGCCGGAGGAGGATTTTATTTTTGATATGGATCTCTTTAACCGGTATATGTCTGTTCTGCAAAAGGCATTAATTGATGCAGAACAGGCTCGAAGACTGAGGCTATCCCGTAAAATTCGTGGCTCAGTTCAGGAATTGATAGAGGATGGTATCCTAAATTTGGGAGTTTTTCATGCTAAAAAGCCAATTGTTATCAACAACCACGGGCAGTTGATCAGTGAGGATTTCAAATTGCTGTTTTATTACCACAACCGTCTTACGGGTTATGAGATGGATATAGAGGTGGAAGAGCGCATGAAGTCCAACGCCGTCGCAGCCAAAAATGCCTAAGCCAGAAACTGCATTTTAATGTTTATCGTATTTGACCTGGAAACAACATGCTGGGATGGGAACCCGCCTACCGATATTAGAGAGGTTATCGAAATCGGTGCGCTGAGACTGGATCGCTTCGGGCAAGTAGTAGGCCGGTTTAACCGTTTTGTCCGGCCAACGCATTTTCCAATGCTATCGCCATTTTGCAAAAAACTGACTTCGATATCCCAGATTGATGTTAACCGGTCCGCAACCTTTGAACGGGCCATCAAAGAGTTTTACGATTGGATAAGACCGGAAGATGATGAATACTTGCTCTGTGCCTGGGGCAATTTTGATCAAAAGCAGTTGATGCGGGAATGCGAGATGCATCACTTCGATGGATTTTGGTTGGAGCCGTACATCAACGTAAAGAAACAATACCACCGGCTTCGCAAATTAAAGCATACCTACGGACTCAAGTCTACGGTTCAGCGGGAAGGATTTGAATTCGAGGGGCATCACCACCGGGCTGAATGGGATGCACTTAATCTGGCTAAAATTGTCGCAAAATTTGTTGATGAATGGATGTTTTAAGCCACGTATCAGTTCCCTGTCAAGGACTACATTTTCAAGTCGGTTGACCAGCCCATTTCAGCTGAACAGCTACTGCGTATAGGAATTTTCCGTTTTAGTCTATATTCTTGTTTGCTTGTGGAACTTCATGCATTATTTCACGGTAATTGTAATGCCATGAGAAAGATAATTTTGATTTTAATCCTATTTATTGCTGGAAATACGGGATTTGCCCAACGGGGAGTTATGACCTTTTCCGTTACAGAATTCAAGCTACCCGATTCTATGGCGCAGCAAATGGATACCCTGGAATCCAGGAGTGGTCTGCCCCTGCAATCCATGTTTAAACAGATTCACCTCAATGTGTACTTTAAGCCGGACTTTACCAGGTCAGAGGTTACGATCATGAACGGCATCGTCAAGCTCAATTATTATTGGAACCGGGCAAATAATGAGGTGACGCTTTTTTCAGACGTTTTTGGACGGAGAACCAAGGTGAAAATGGATCCGATGGATGTAAATGCGCTGAGTGCGGACGACATACCGGAACAAGACTTGCATATCCAGCGTTTTCCGGAAGAGCATAAAACCATCATGGGGCTTCCTGTTGAAAGGGTTCGCGTGGGATCTCCTGACGGACCCGGGATCGACTTGTTTGTTTGCCCGGCATTGAAAATTCCATTTGTGGGCTATGGTATCGAACAATTAACTACGGATCTGCTGGGAGGCACCCCTCTTGGCTACCGGTTGCAGGAAGGACTGTTGGCGGTTCAGTTTGAAGTCACTAAGCTCGAAAACCAAGTTGACGAAAGTGCATTTCGGTTGCCGGGAGGATATACAGAGAAAAGTATGGAGGAGTACCTGAAGGAATTCGGATCCATTCTCCATTGATTTCATCATTTAATAAACCACGCCATAATTCGTATGTTTATCACAGTCAAACCAGCATAGCACAATGATTGCAAAAGACTTTATATTCAAGCTTCCCGAGAAGGTAAGGAAAGAAGCGGTAGAAGGGATGGAAACCACATTTCACTTTGAATTATCCGGAGATGATGGAGGCGATTTTACGCTTTCACTTAAGGATGGCGTGCTTACCGCGGATGAAGGCCTGGTGGGCGAACCCAAGTGTGTTGTCAAATCCAGTGGCGATAATTTTATGAAAGTGGTTACGGGAGAGCTAAACCCGCTAATGGCTATTCTGACCGGTAAACTCAAGGTGTCTAACCAGGGCGAGATGGTCCGATATGCAAAGATTTTTGGGTTGATGTAATGGGCTGCATTATTTGCCAAAAGGTCCGATTCTCCGGCCTGCTGCAGGTCGGGGTACCTTGTTGAAGGAAAGGTTAACGGATATTCCAGGATAAGCTTTAGGTACACTCAGGTCGAGTGAAAGATCTTCGGAGATATCAAAGTGTAGCAGGTGACAATCTACATAGGCTTCAATGCTGTTGAGCAACCAGACAAATCCAAAGGAAAAATAACTGATCTCCATGTAACGCCGGGCCTGATCCCGGTAGGATTTGATGCCTTCTGCTGTCGGTATTACATCGACAAATTCATCGAAAGTTGTTGAGATCGTGTCGATGCGGATCAGATATGCATCCCGGAATCGTCGATACTGCGTCTTATTGGTACGAATAAAATAAAAGGATGTTCCCAGGGCGGCATAAACAATGGGTACCTTCCAGATCCTTCCATTGTAAACCTGACCGGCTCCCGGCAGCACCAGGGAATATATGGCCGCGCGGTTAGGTGATTTATCTTTTATCCGCAGGGGGTTGGCTAGTTTTGCCGAATCAGCTTGGATTTCTGAATTGCTGGCTAAAGTCAAGCCATCCTGTGCGAACAAGGGTATCACAAAAAAGCTGAGCAGGACTAATTGCAAGATCCATTTCATAAGCTATTAACGTATAGCTTATTTGATTTGATCCAGGATGTGATTGAATTCATCATCGGAATTGAAATGAATTTGAATAAATCCTTTGCTTTTACCCTTTAGTTGAATATCCACCTTGGTATCAAATGTACTGGTCAGATCTTTACGCACTTGTTCGTATTGATAAGGCAGCGCAGCACTTTGGGATGTCGATTTCTGAACGGATTTAGATTGCTGCAGCGATCGTGCAAATTGCTCGGCTGCACGGACAGACAGTTGTTTCTGGATAATCTCCCGGAACGCGATCAATTGTTTGTCGATCCCGTCAAGGGAGAGAATGGCTTTTGCATGTCCCATGCTAATCTCATTGGCTTTGAGCGAATGTTGGACTTCTGGAGGCAGTTTGAGGAGCCGGATGTAATTGGTTACGGTGCTGCGATCCTTGGCTACCCGGTCCGAAAGCGCATCATGCGTTAGATCACATTCTTCCAACAGGCGCTTTAGGGAGATGGCTACTTCGAGCGGATTAAGATCCTGGCGTTGAATGTTTTCAACGAGGGCCATTTCAAGCATGGTCTGGTCATCGGCAGTACGAATGTATGCCGGCACCTTCTTTAATCCCGCTAATTTAGCGGCACGTAATCGCCTTTCTCCTGATATCAGTTGGTAGTCATCATTGGATAATTTGCGAACCGTAAGCGGCTGGATAATTCCATGCGTTGTTATGGAAGAAGCCAGCTCATTAATTGCGGTTTCATCAAAAGCATTTCTGGGCTGAAATGGGTTTACCTCAATCTGGTCTACCGATATTTCGCTTATGGTATTGCCAACTACCGGGCTTTTGGTCGTATGGAGCGTGGACAGTTCGCTGTTGCCACTTAATAATGCACGGATACCTTTGCCGAGCTCTTGTTTGCTGTCTTGTTTTGCCACGTAAATAAAAAAACTTAAGAGTTTACAGAATGGATGGTTGTGTTCTTTTGCAGAAATTCATCGGCCAGGTTGAGAAAGTTAGCCGTCCCTTTGCTTGACGCATCATACATGATAACGGGACGGTGGAGTCCGGGAGCTTCGCTTATTTTAGAATTCCGGTGTATCACTGTTGCAAAGACAGGGTATTCCGAGTTATTACGGATCTCTTCCAGGACCATATTGGCCAATCGCAAACGTTGGTCATACATGGATAGTAGGATTCCCTCCACTTCCAGCTCCGGATTAAGGTGTTCCTGAACCAGTGTTATCGTGTTTTTCAATTTTGCCAGACCTTCCAATGCAAAAATTTCACATTGAATGGGTATGATAACCGCATCGGCTGCAGTGAGTGCGTTTAGTGTGATCAGACCCAGCGAAGGCAGGCAATCGATAAAAATAAAATCATACTGGCTTTTCAATGGTTCTAATAAGTCACGCATGACATATTCACGCCGTTTTACACCTGGCAACTCAATTTCAGCCCCTACCAGGTCCACATGGGAGGGTAGGACATGAAGATTCGGTGTCTCGGAAGGCATAATAGCCTGGTCTACCGGAATCTGACTGATCATGCAGTCGTAGAGCGAATATTCCATCTGTTCCAGGTCAATGCCGGCACACGAACTGGCGTTTGCCTGGGGATCGGCATCAACGAGCAAAATCCTGTACTCCAGAATGGCAAGCGCTGCTGCCAGATTAATTGCCGTCGTGGTTTTTCCGACGCCTCCCTTTTGATTGGCTATTGCAATGATTTTCCCCATTTCAGATGGTTATGGTTTGTCCAATTTCTAACAAAATCAGTTCTTTTCCCACCGACTCAAAAGCCTGGCGTGCAGCTTCCTTATCTATTTTGATATACCCAAAGGTATCGTAATGAATTCCAACAACTGTATCACACTGGATGAAATCTGCAGCAACTACCGCGTCTTCATAGCCCATGGTAAAATTATCGCCAACCGGTAGCAGGGCCACCTGAAGGGGAGGGCAAATCATGGGTATTAATTGCATATCCATGGTGAGCGCGGTGTCTCCGGCAAAATAAAAACAATCCTCTTCGTTCCAAATTACAAATCCTGCTTCTGGTCCTCCATACTGTCCGTCAGGTAATTTGGAAGAATGAACTGCCTGTACAAGTTTTACCGTACCGAAGTCAAAATTCCATTTTCCCCCAATATTCATCGGGTGTCCTTTGAGCCCTTTTCCCTCGACCCAGCTCACCATTTCGAAGCACGAAATGAAAGAAGCTCCGCTGGATTGGCCTATTTGTATCGCGTCTTGTACATGATCTCCATGTCCGTGGGATAGGAGAATAAAATCAGGGTTCAATGAGGATACATCAACCGATTTAGCCAATGGGTTTTGTGTAATAAAAGGGTCAAACAACAGCTTTTTGCCGCCGGTTTTCACCTCCACACAGGAATGGCCATAATAGGTTATCTGCATTCTCTCTGATTTGTCGCAAAGGTAATCCAAAAAAATGAGAATAGGTTTTCAGGTTAGGGCTCCGGCTAGTCTTTGAGCACTTTAACCGTGTCGGTGAGCCCTTGTTGATTCCGGCACTTGACCAGATAGACACCGGCAGGCAAATGGGCTAAAGAAATGGTCGACAGACCTTCCGGGTTTCGAATGGCTTTACGAATCCAGAGTTTTCCCTGAAGGTCTAGAATTTCAATTTGTCCGGAGTTCCAGTCCGCCGGGAAGGAAACGGTAAGGTTATCATGAGCAGGATTAGGAAAGGTCTTAATTTGAAGGTCGCTTGGACCTGGATTCAAATGCAAAGGCATTACCTGCTTATTCAAATACGTCTCGGAATGAAACTTGGAAGCCAGATTGATGGTTACCGGCACATTTTCCAGGGTAAGCTCCAGGTAAGCGGGTCCTTGATCTGAACCGATGTTATAAGGATAAGAGAGTCGCCATTCTTGCGATGCCGGGTCAAAATAGGTTAGCTCATTATCCCAATGGCTTAGATTGGTCCGGATGGCAGAAGGTGCATTTGAAAGTTGCAATCCCAATTGTATTCCTTCCCACCCGGTAGCTTCGGCAGGAAACGAAATACGAAGGATCGATAGTCCTTCCGCATTCTGACGCACCGCATATTGTAGTGGCACCGCGGCACGATCATCTTCTCTGGTTTCCAGCAAATTCACTTCGGCGGAACCGTTGACATCGCCTACTTTTATTCCAATGAAACTGGCATTGTCCGGTTTGTCCAGAATTTCACCGATGGTAATAGCCTCCGGGAAGCCCAGTTGGAAAAGTGAATCCACCGATGGATACTGGTAATTCTTTGGAATAAACCGCCAGGAAGTGTTGTTTTTAAATACGGTATCGATGCCAAGCACCATTTTTCGCATCTCAACCACATCGATCGCGGAAATCCGCTCATCATGATTGATGTCTGCAGCAATTAGTTCTTCGATGGTCGTGAAAGGTTCCTGACCCAGAATATGTTTGATCGTGAATACAATATCCCAGGTGGACACTCCATTGTCATGGCGGTCGTTTTTAATCGGGCGAAACAATATGGAGCGGTCGGAAGGCATGGAGTCAAACACGTGAATGTACTTGCCTTCCAGGTTTGTCAGCACAACCCGGTTATTATGTGTCCTTTCATCATCTGCCTCAACCTGAACCTCCTGCATGGGCGATTCGTCCATGGTTACTTGTCCTTTAACAATGAAAGGCTTGCGAGCGCCAAGCCGATACAGGGTATGATCAATGGAGTCAAGCAGTACCGAAGTACTGTTGTCCCGGATGTCAAAGACCACCGTACTGTCTGGACTGATAATCACAAAACTAGGCAGCAACCGAATCTGACCATAAACACCGTCCGTCCATGCCGTCATATTGGTCATCGCCCCTCCGTCGACCCCGCAGTGGGGAAAGGAAGCACGATATTTTACTTTAAACTTGTTCAAGGTAGCATCGTCGTCAAAGTCACGCATGGAAACGGCCAGGAACTGAACTTTGAATTCTCCATTTCCCCAAACTTCGTACAATTGCTCAAGGTCGTAAGCCATTGAATTGGCCTGGGTAGCCAGAGAGTGGAAAAACTCCAGAACAACGAATTGATTTTTTTGGAGATAAGCGGAAAGTTGGTGGGAGTTGCCTTCGGAATCATGAAGCACAAAATCAGGTACCTCCTGACTGCGCAAGGCAGAGGACGCCACGAAGATCAATACTATGAGCTTCAATACCTGTTTCATGAGATTATAACTAAACCTTGGCTAAAAATTCCTAGCGTTGGCTTAAGGAACAAAATTACAATACATTCAAAATAATTTAATGAACTATAAGACTTTAACGTTTTACAATTCAAAAGATTATAATGGTTCACCGTCTGTGATACCTACCGGCTTCCGGGAGTACTTACGGACCATTATAAGAACGTCTGTGGGGGTGAAATCGTTCAGGAGGAGGTTATCCTAGCACTTTCAAAAACCTGGCCAGATTGAATACCGGTGACCTGGAACGAGCCTTGAATCAGTCTTCAGTGCGGGATTCTGCCGATAAATGCTGAACTTTGCCGCCCTGTGTAAATCAGGCTGGTTCTGAAACAAGCTTAAACCGAATCCGGACGTATTTGTTTTTACAACAATTTTAAATGATCTTCTAGGATGCGTCAGCAGGTGTTCTTTGAAAATTGGGGGGCAATTCCCTACCAGGAAGCTAGAGCCAGGCAACAGGCTATCTTGGATGAGATGGTTGCTCTCAAGCGCCAGAACACTTCTGAGTCCATACGGCACAGAATCATCGTTTGCAGCCATCCACCCGTATTTACCATTGGAAAGAGTGGTTCAATGGATCATTTACTGATCAGTCAAGAACAAGCTGATAATGAACAAATTGAGGTGTATAAAACGAATCGAGGCGGAGATATTACCTATCACGGTCCCGGACAACTGGTGGTCTATCCCATCCTTGATCTCGATCAATTGTTCACGGACGTGCATCGATACATCCGGTCATTGGAAGAAGTCATCATTCGGTTGTTAGCAGATTATGGATTAGAGGGAAACCGACTGTCGGCTTATACCGGAGTTTGGCTGGAGCCAAAGGCTGGTGATTGGCGTAAGATTTGTGCTATTGGCGTCCATCTCAGTCGCTGGGTCACCATGCATGGTTTGGCATTTAATATTGCTACCGACTTGCGCTATTTTGATAAGATTATTCCATGTGGAATCTCGGAGGAAGGTAAAGGTGTTACCTCGCTGGAGCGAGAACTGCAGCATCCGGTTCCACGGGAAGAAGTTATCGATAAACTCATCAAACATTTTGAAAAGGTATTTGAAGTAAGTATCAACTATGGAGCGGAAAACTAAACTTGTAAACCAGTCGCGAACCACGATGACGGAAATGATCATGCCTAACGATACCAATCCATTAGGTTCTTTGATGGGTGGCGTCCTCATGCGCTGGATGGATATAGCGGCAGGTATATGCGGTGGCAAACATTGTGAAGCACATGTCGTTACGGCTTCGGTCGATCATGTATCTTTCAAACATCCGATCAAATTAGGGGAGATCATAACCCTAGAAGCTTGTGTTACAAGAGCTTTTAATACTTCAGTCGAAGTCTATGTAGAAGTATTTGTCAATAATTTCGAAGGAAAGCCAAGAGTCAAATCCAATCATGCCTATTTTACAATGGTGGCTTTGGACCCGGACTCAAAAACTCCCAGGCCGGCACCCCTTGTAGCTCCGGAGACAGACGGTGAATTTCGGTTGTATGAAGGAGCCAACCGCAGAAGGGAGATGCGACTGGTACTTAGCGGAAGAATGCCTATAGAGGATGCAGTAGATATCAAATCCTTATTCAAGGGATAAATCCTCACTAGTCGACCAGGTTACGGCCACTGCGATCGATGAAATTACTGCTAGCCTGCTGAGTTCCCATCATGAGGACATCCTGTATGTTTACATGAGGTGGTCGTGTGATGATGAAATGGATGGTTTCTGCTACATCCCGCGAAGTAAGCGGATTAAAATCCTCATAAATTTTAGCGCGTTGTTCATCTCCATCAAATCGGACGACTGCAAATTCGGTTTCTTCTACATGTCCTGGTGCAATCTGGCTCACTCTGATGTTGTATTTGTGGAGATCAATACGCATGCCCTGGGTTAAAGCATCCACCCCAAATTTGGTGGCGCAATATACATTCCCATTTGGGTACACCTCCTTGCCTGCAGTAGATGCGATGTTGATCACATGACCTCTCCGACGTTCTACCATGCCCGGTGTAATCAAACGTGACATGTATAACAATCCTTTCAGATTGGTATCAATCATTTCTTCCCAATGCTCGAGTTTCCCTTGGTGGATGGGATCGAAACCTTTTGCTTTTCCGGCATTGTTCAGCAGCACGTCGATTTCCTCCCATTCGGGTGGAATGGAAGCCACGGCATTAGCACATGATTCATAGGACCGGACATCAAAACAAAGTGTGAGGCAGTCCGCACCAAGATCATTAATTTCTTTTTTCAGCAGGTCAAGCCGGTCCTGGCGCCTTCCGGTGACAATAAGGCGGTAGCCGGATTCTGCCAGCAAATGAGCTGTTGCTCTCCCAATTCCGGACGTTGCGCCGGTAATCAAAACAATAGGTTTCATGATTTAGCCAATTCTTTTATGAAGTGATCAAAATTGGTCGCGAAAGCCTGGTAATCCGGTGTAGCTGGTCCGCTGAATCCGGTATGAATCCGGATGACACGGTTATCCTTGTCCAACATGATCATTGTCGGGAAAGCAACGAATTTTTTGAGCATGGGTAATTTTTGTGCTATCTCACCGTAATCATAGTGTCCGGCCAGGAGGACAGGGTAGGGAATCTGCATTTTCTCAATGTATTTTTTGATGATTGCCTGGTTTTTTGTGTCGTCCGAGTACGACTCGAATGCCAGTGCAATGACCTTGATATCCAGATCCGGATGCGATTTTAGATAATCCACCAGAAAATTGGTTTCATCCCGGCAGTTTGGGCACCAGGTTCCAAGGATCTGGACGATCTTGGGATGCCCGGCAAATTCCGGATCATTCAATCCTACCGATTTTCCGGTAGCATCCGGGAAGGTGAAATCGATGGTTTCAAAACCCTCATTCAATACAGTGATGGAATCCGGCTCATGCAGCCGGGCATTGTCATTTCGTTGCGCGCTCCACAGAACCTTGTATCGATGCCCGGACCAATAGGTACCGAGAATCGTAGAGTCCGGCTGCATTTTACCATCAAAAAGGAAGGCATGTGATCCGTCAAAAGCGCTTAAACGAAGTGTATTTCCGGTGACATCTCCAGCCAGATACCGGTAGTCGCCTGTCTCCGTTAAAAAGGTGCCGGATAGCTTATTTCCTTGTTGATCAAAAATACCAACGGCAGAAAAGGGTTTATTTGTTTCGGCAGCAAACTGTGCATCCCAGCGCCCAGTAAAGTCAACAGATGGAGGCGTTACCGCTGGTGGGAACCTGGTAGATTCACCAAAATGAGCAACAAAAGGTATGCGATAATTATCCCGGTTCGCGCGTACCCATTCACCATCCATTATGTCAGCCTTGATAACCCCGTGCAGGTAAGAGTCCATAACGTCAAAGTAAAAAACGAAGGTGTCCTTTGCAGTGGCCGGATCCCGGCCAAAGAGGATGCGGTCCACGGGAATGCGCTCTTCACCATTCAGGATTTCGATCTGCACTTGATTTTCATCGTTGTAGCTGACTTCAAATAGAAAAGGCATCAGAACCGGCTCATCTTCCGGAGTCCGGATTGCTTCCCCCAACACATCGGCTTCAACGGCGGGAGCACCAGCTTCCAGAGTCAAAGCTCCCCGCCAAAGTCCGGGAGCTATTGTTTCGTACTTGTTTTCTATGACCAGGCATCCTGACTGCAGGAATAACCCAATGATGGCCATTGCGCCGATCAGGCGTTTAGGATTTATCACCAACAAAATTATCTTCTTTATTTTTGAACAATACGTTGAACGTGGTCAGACTACCATAGATGCGCGTGATGTATTGCTGAATGTTAAACTTGTCCTCGTCAGTCAGCTTGTCATGACTATTGATCCGTTGTTCCAAAACACGTAACCGGTCGCGCACCATCACAATTTTATGGAAAAATGCGTCAATTGGAATTTCTTTTGGTTTCAATGAGTCATCTTCGGGTTGCAGGATCATCATTCCTCCATCCCATCTATCACCCAATGGCACCACCTCACTGATGTCCGACCAGGTCTTCAATATTTTGATCAGTGACTTTTCTGCCTCGTTAAAGGTAACGGCTTCGTCGGTGGGTAAAGCTTCGATCACCTGCCAGTCTTTATATTCTTTCCCTACTAGTTTCATCCCGTATTGTGTAAAGCATACACCGTAGGCGGCTACATGCAATTTAACCACAACACCATCTCCGTAGGCGGGGTGTTTAACCCTCGACCCCGGACCCAGCAATTGATTTTCCATTTTGATCAGTAGATTTTATTTTTTATAGTTTTCATCCCACTCTTTCACTTTTGGTTCGCCCAAAAGATTCAGCGATTTGGCAACTACCATGGATACGGATGAGTCTCCGGTGATGTTTACCACCGTACGCAACATATCCAGGGGTCGGTCGACCGCAAAGATAAGTGCTAAACCGGCTTCCGGAATACCTACGCTGCCTAAAACAATCACCAGCATGATCATCCCTGCGCTCGGTACGGCAGCCGATCCGATGGACGCCAGGGTCGCGGTGAGAATGATGGTAAGTTGATCCATTAAGGTCAGATCCATGTTGAATGCCTGAGCGATGAAGACTGCTGCAACACCCTGATACAGGCTGGTGCCGTCCATATTCACGGTAGCTCCGATGGGAAGCACAAAACTGGACACTTCATCATCCACTCCGAGGTGCTCAGTTACCCTTTCCATGGTGACCGGAAGGGTAGCCGCAGAAGAGCTCGTTGAAAAAGCCACCAGCTGAGCCGGCGCAATTCCTTTGAAGAAGAATCGCGCCGATTTGCCTGTAAAGAACCGGACAAACAGTGGGTAAAATCCGAATATCATAATCGATAATCCGATAATAACACAGATGGCATAACTCAACAATGCTTTAAACAGGTCAAGGCTGGGTGATTCTACAACTAATGAAGCCAGCAAGGCCAGAACGCCGATCGGAGCCGCCAGCATGATCAGATCTATAATTTTGAGGATCACCTCATTTAAGCCATCAATAAAAGCTATAACAGGCTTTGCCTTTTCCTTGTCAATTAATATGAGTCCAATACCAAGAAGTACCACAAAGAAGATGACCTGTAACATGTTTCGATTGTCGGTCATGGAAGAAAAGATATTATCGGGAACGATATCCACCAAGGCTTGTAATGGTCCCTGGCCTTTCTGTTCTGCGGCCATAGTTATTTTTGCGCCTGCATCGGTGCCAAAATTATCCAGGAGCTCCTGTCTGGTCTGTTCATTAATTCGATTACCCGGTTTGAAAATGTTCACGACAAGCAGCCCAATGCTGACTGCAATTACTGTGGTGAATACGTAAATGATGAGGGTCCTGCCGCCCATCCTAGACAGTTTGGAAATATCCTGTAGCTCGGCGATGCCTTTTATTAGTGATACGATGATCAGAGGAACAGCCACCAGCTTTAACAGATTTATGAAGATGGTTCCAAATGGTTTGATCCAGTTTTCGACCCATTGCTGTAGCCCAAGGGAGACGGCCAAGAATCCAATACCCACCCCGGCGATCATCCCGATGATGATCTTCCAGTGCAACTCCAATTTTTTCATATATGAACAGGATTAATTCGGAAGTTCCAAGATATGAAAATATTCACCAATGAAAAGCCGTGGTACATTTTTGCTAACTTGCCGGTAAAGACCTGATTTTTACACCTATGCGATACCTATTTATCTGTCTTGCTGTCTTCCTGAGTCGTGTTTTGCTGATTGCTCAGGCCCCGGAGTGGTTGATCAATAATTGGCATTCCGGATCGTATGAACAAGAATTACGTTTCCTGGCCAGTGACGAAATGCAAGGGCGTAATGTGGGAGAACCCGGATTGGATATTTCTGCTCGTTATATAGCCGAAATGTTCAGAGTGAATGGATTATTACCTCTTCCAGGCATGCGTGATTATTTTCAGGAAGTACCCTTTGAAAAAATAACACCTGGTCTGGCAGAAGTCCGCTTTTTGGACACGGTTTTACTACAGGGGGAGAATGTATTGATGCTCGATGGTGTGGCGAAAGAAGATCAGGGGGTAGCCGTATTTATTAGTTTTGAGGATACCCTCGTTGCCGATGAAATTCGGGGTAAATATGTGATTACGTTGTTTGGAACAGAAGAGATTCGTAGCCCGATGGCAGCTATGCAGAAGGGTAGGGAGAAGCAAAAAGAATTTGAGAGGCTCGGTGCAAAAGGACTCTTTGAAATCTACACATTGCAAACGCCCTGGTCCATCCTCAGTAATTACCTGAATCGGGAGAGGCTGCAGTTAAAGCAAGATGATGAAGCTGGCTCATCGCCCATCGCTTATGGTTTGATCCAGCTGGATAATCGCCAAGTGGCTGATTTGAGGAAAAATCCCGTTAGGCCGATACAGTTCAAATATTCCGGGCTTCAGAGAAAGCGCATCCCATCGTACAATGTCCTTGCCTACAAACCCGGCACTTTGCCGGTTGACGAGCAGGAATACGTGGTATTGAGTGCACATTACGATCATATCGGTGTCCGTGACAAGGCGCCTGATGAGCCGGTAGACCAGGATACCATTTTTAACGGTGCCCGCGATAACGGGATGGGTGTCGTGGCATTGTTAGCTTCTGCTGATGTGCTTAAAGCCGTACCGATGAAGCGATCCGTGGTATTTGCCGCCTGGACAGGAGAAGAAAAAGGTCTTCTTGGCAGTGATTATTTTATCAAGAATTCACCCATTGAACTGAATAAGATTCGGTTCAATCTGAATACCGATGGTGCAGGATATTCCGACACCACCGTGATTTCCATTTTAGGTTTTGATCGGGTTGGAGCGGCAAAGCAGATGGAACAAGCTTGCCAGGCATTCGGATTAAAGGTGGTTGTGGACCCGGCCAAAGAACAAAATCTATTTGATCGATCTGATAATGTTCGATTTGCTCAACAGGGAATCCCGGCACCTACTTTTTCGCCTGGTTTCCGTTCGTTTGATGAGGAAATCCGCAAGTATTACCATCGGGAGACGGACAATCCGGATTCCATCAATTATCGTTATGCCAATGCCTATTGGAAAGCATTTGCGTATGCGGCATATCTAATTACCCAGATGGATAGAAATCCGCGATGGTCCGGAGGGGACAAATACGAAGAAGCAGCGAGAGCACTTTATGGAAGCCATTATTGAGTTTCCTTCCTGGAGTAAATCGCCCGGATCATCTCCCGCTTACCAGGTGGCCCCGGGATTTTGGTAACCAGAAAGTTATTAGCTGCAAGAGCCCGGCGAAACAGGCCTTGAGAACTGTAAGTGGTCAGCACGGTTCCCGGATGTGCTAATGGGCATAAGACCTGTTGAATAATCTTTTCAGTCCACAGTGGAGATTGACTTCCAGGCCCAAAGGCATCGTAAAAGATAACATCTGCCTGGAGAGCTGGTTGATAGGAAGTAATATCAATGCGGTATTTGGTCAGGTTAAAGTCCTGGGTTATCGGGGTGGTCCGGTCCCACGGAGCCTGATGGATGGCTTCAAATACATTGGAAGCCTCCGGATGATTCATTCGTTCAGGATAGTTAAGGGCTGCCGTTATGCTAGGAGGAAGTGGATGGATGTCCAGTGCATGATAGTCCAGGGTTATGTCTTTAGCTTGAAGGACATGCCAGGACAACAGGGCATTGAGTCCGGTACCCAATCCCATTTCCCAGATGGATATATGGTTGTACCTAAATTGATCCAGGGCAAAAAAGAGACCAGCATGTATGAATACATGCATACTTTCATTCCATGCACCATGCATGGAATGATAAGTTGATTGGTATGGTTCAGAGAAAACGGTATGGCTACCGTCGGCTGTGATCCGTAAGGACCACGATGTCATGCTGCCGGTACACGGAGTGCTTCCAATTCACGAGCCTGAATATCCAGATGGGATGCGTCGTAAACACATTCGCCGTTGAGGATCACCAACAGTTGTGGCGATTCATGGTGTACGCCGAAAGTCTCAGCCACCATGCGGGATATCTGGCCGTTTTTCTGGACATCAAGATAATAAGCCTTATAATTCTGACGAATGAAAGGCCATTCAGATTCCAGGCGATGCAGAGCGATGGAGCTGATGCTGGTACGCCTGCTGTGCTTGAAGATGAAAACCGGCACCTGAAAAGAATCTTCTACGATTTGGTCAATTTGGTTGTCGTTGATTAGATGAATCCAAAGCATGATTAGAAGATGTTTTTGATGATCTGACTTGCCAGGTCTACAATGTCGATATGAAGTGAAAAATCACTCGGACATCCTATCCCACGATTGCAGGAGGACAATACGATAAGACTCAACACTGCAATCCACATGGCATACTTATTTCCTTTCTTCATTTTCATATTAAATTTGACGATGGTAATGGAACAAGATTTATACCAAAAAATTTAACGTAAGTTTACGCCGTTTAGTACAAAGATAAACATATATTATTTGTTCATGCGTATTCATTTGATAGCCATTGGCGGAAGCATCATGCATAATTTGGCCATCGCATTGAAAAAAAATGGACATTCCGTCACAGGCTCAGACGATGAGATTTATAGCCCGGCAAAAGAGCGACTTTCTGACCACGATCTGCTTCCGGATCGTGAAGGCTGGGACCCCGGGCGGATCCATGAAGGAATAGACCTGGTAATCCTCGGAATGCACGCCCGACCGGATAACCCAGAATTACTGCGGGCGATGGAGTTAGGTGTGCCGATCCATTCTTTTCCCTCTTTCATGTACGAACATGCCCGGGACAAGACAAGGGTGGTCATAGCCGGTAGTCATGGAAAAACGACAACGACCTCCATGATATTGTATGCCCTGCAGCAGGCCGGGAAGCCGATGGACTATCTGGTGGGAGCCAGAATAGCGGGTTTCGAGGATATGGTTCATCTATCTGATGCTGCCTTGTTTATTGCGGAAGGAGATGAATACCTTTCATCTCCGGTGGACCGCCGGCCAAAATTCATTCATTACAAACCGCATGTGGCAGTCATTACCGGGATTGCCTGGGATCACATGAACGTATTCCCAACTTTTGATGGTTATAAACAACTCTTTGCGGACCTCATCCAATCTATGGAAGCGGATGGAACCGTCTATTATTGTGCCGATGATCCGAATCTGGAAGCCTTAAAAGATTTAAGAAAGGATCTGGAATGGATTCCTTACCGGGCTATTCCACACATACAGACCAATGAAGGTACTATGCTGCGAGATCGCAACGATCAGCCTTATCGCACACCTCTTTTTGGAGAGCACAACATGCAAAATATGAAGGCGGCGCTGGAAGTATCCCTGAAATTGGGTCTCACCGAGCAACAATTTCTTGAATCCATGGGCAGTTTCCGGGGGGCGTCAAAACGGTTGCAACTGCTGGCTCAGAGCAAGGACTCTTTGTGTTATCTGGATTTTGCACATGCGCCTTCAAAAGTACGGGCTACCGTGCAGGCGGTTCGGCGCCAATATCCGGACCGTATCTTGATCTGTCTCTTGGAACTCCATACATTTTCATCACTGAACCGCGCATTTTTACCACAGTACACGCATACCATCGATGGAGCGGATCACGCCGTTGTATTTTACCAGGAGCACACCTTTGCCATGAAGCGATTGCCGATGCTGGAGGATGAAGAAGTGCAAGAAGCGTTTGCTTTTCCTGGGCTTAAAATTCTTAAAGAACCAGCTGGAATACCCGTTTTCCTCGATGCATTGCCTCCCGGGAACAAAGTTTTTCTCTTTATGACCTCCGGAACTTTTGGCGGTACCAATCTTTCAGAACTAGCTCAGAAGCTGGTTCAATAAACCTTAGCAGTCAGAATGTGTTTACCTACTGCTGACGATCCATAGGCTATCGGGGCACTTTATACTCTTTTGAATTCAAATAGAGTATTTGGGTTCTATTCGCTAAATTTGCGGCCACAAACAGATCAATTGACCAATGGGAAGAATTATAACCTTACGTGAAGCACTTGGAGAAGCTATGTCAGAAGAAATGCGCCGGGATGAATCCGTATTTCTGATGGGTGAGGAAGTCGCAGAATATAATGGAGCTTACAAGGTAAGTAAGGGAATGTTGGATGAATTCGGACCCAAACGAGTGATTGATACGCCCATTACCGAGCTGGGTTTTGCCGGGATAGGAGTGGGTGCTGCTATGAACGGATTGCGCCCGATCGTAGAGTTCATGACCTGGAATTTTGCTATTCTAGCCTTTGACCAGATTGTAAATAATGCCGCTAAAACCTTATCGCAATCTGCCGGTCAATTTAATTGTCCGGTGGTCTTCCGCGGACCTTCAGGAGCGGCTGGCCAGTTAGCTCAACAGCATTCGCAGACTTTTGAAAGCTGGATGGGAAATGTGCCGGGGTTGAAAGTGATTTCCTGCATCGATCCAGCGGATGCCAAAGGGCTTCTGAAGTCGGCAATACGGGATAACGATCCGGTCTGCATAATGGAATCGGAGATCATGTATGGGCTCAAAGGAGAGGTTCCTGAAGATGAATATTTGGTTCCGATTGGCCAGGCCCGGGTGCGTCGCTCCGGCACCGATATCACCTTGGTTTCATTTAATAAAATGGTGTTGGTTTGTCTGGATGCTGCTGAAGAATTGGCTAAGGAAGGTATTTCTGCCGAAGTGATTGATTTGAGAACCATCCGCCCGTTGGATATTGCCACCCTGGTAGAAAGCGTTAAAAAGACAAATCGCATGGTAGTCGTCGATGAGTCATGGCCTATGTTTGGAGTTTCATCTGAAGTTGCCTATCAGGTGCAGAAGGATGCATTCGACTATTTAGATGCGCCGGTTCGAAGAGTTAATGCTGCAGATACTTCGCTCCCATACGCCTCCACGCTGGTGGATGAATATTTGCCAAATCCCGAAAAGGTTATTCGCGCGGTTAAAGAGGTCATGTACGTTCAAGCCTGACCAAATAATAATTAATCATTTGTTCATACTATCCTTCAAGTAAATTGCGTACTTTTGCGGCTTGATTTTTCGAAGCCTATGCAAAACATCCGAAATATTGCCATTATTGCCCACGTCGATCATGGTAAAACTACGCTGGTAGACAAGCTTTTACACGCAGGAAACCTCTTTAAAGAGCATGAACGTCCAGGCGAACTTATTCTTGATAATAACGATCAGGAACGTGAGCGGGGGATTACCATTCTTGCTAAAAATGCATCCGTTACCTACAAAGGCGTTAAAATTAACATCATTGATACCCCGGGCCACTCCGACTTTGGAGGAGAAGTAGAACGGGTATTGAATATGGCGGACGGTGTGCTGCTTTTGGTTGATGCCTTTGAAGGACCGATGCCACAAACCCGGTTTGTTTTGCAGAAAGCAGTTGAACTGGGTTTAAAGCCTATTGTCGTTATCAACAAGGTCGATAAAGAGAATTGCCGCCCGGATGAGGTGCATGAAGCTGTTTTCGATTTGATGTTTGAATTGAATGCTACCGATGACCAATTGGATTTTCCCACCTATTACGGGTCAGCCAAGCAAGGCTGGATGGGAGAAGACTGGCAAAAACCATCCGGAGACATCACTCCACTACTGGATGCGATTATCGAACACATTCCAGCTCCGATAACTGGTCTCGGGCCATCGCAAATGCTGGTAACCTCGCTGGATTACTCTCCCTACATCGGCCGGATTGCTATTGGTCGGGTACACCGGGGAGAATTGAAAGTTGGGCAAAATGTAGCCCTGGTAAAACGCGATGCCAGCATTGTGAAGAACCGGATCAAAGAATTGTACACCTTTGAAGGTTTGGGAAAGGTAAAAATCAATGCGGTACCGGCCGGAGAGATTTGCGCTGTGGTCGGCATAGAAGGTTTTGATATTGGCGACACCATTGCCGATGTTGAAGTCCCGGAAGCGCTTCCAACGATTCGCATCGAAGAACCCACCATGAGCATGCGTTTCACCATTAATGACTCTCCTTTCTTTGGGCAAGAGGGCAAATTTGTTACCTCCCGTCACATCAAAGACCGTCTGGAAAAAGAGTTGGAGAAAAACCTTGCTATGCGGGTTGAACCGGGAGAGACGGCAGATTCATTCATTGTCTATGGCCGTGGTGTCATGCACCTCTCCGTGTTAATTGAATCCATGCGCCGTGAAGGGTTTGAACTGCAGGTGGGGCAACCACAGGTTATCATCCGTAACATAGAAGGCATCGATTGTGAACCGGTTGAAGAGTTGACGATTGATTTGCCGGAAGAACATGCCGGCAAAGCCATCGAATCGGTCACACAGCGCAAGGGTGAAATGCTTTCTATGGAGCCGCGTGGGTCGAGGACGTTCATCACCTTTAAAATTCCCAGCCGCGGTATGATCGGGTTGAGAAATTATTTGATGAATGCGACGGCTGGCGAAGCCATTTTAGCCCATCGCTTTATTAAGTATGAGCCAATGAAAGGGGCTATCCCGGGCCGCGTCATGGGCTCGCTCATCAGTATGGAGCCGGGCAAGGCAATTGCTTACAGCATCAATAACCTGCAGGATCGTGGCAAGTTTTTCGTTAGTCCAATGGATCCGGTTTACGAAGGTCAGGTCATCGGAGAAAATAACCGTCCCATGGATTTGGTCATCAATGTCACCAAAACCAAAAAATTGACCAACATTCGCGCTGCCAATGCCGACGATAAGGTAAGCATCGCACCTGCGATTAAATTCACGCTGGAAGAAGCCTTGGAATACATTCAGTCCGACGAATACGTTGAAGTTACTCCCAAGTCCATTCGCTTGCGCAAGATTTATCTCAACGAGAATGACCGGAAGCGATTTGCAAGAGCTGTCAGTGTCGGATAAAATAGCTGCCAGGTTGGGATAAATCCGGGAAGGTTACCCGAGAGATTCAAGCCGGTAGCACAGGCTTTCCTGTTTGTAAGTATCAATTTGGTGGTAGGAAAAAGTTATTGCAATACCAGCTTGCAATACGCCGACGTCACATGGGCGGGATCAATAATCTTATTTAGTTCTTACTAGACATTAAAGCGGAAATGCATGATGTCCCCGTCATGTACCACATATTCCTTTCCTTCCACGGACATCTTGCCAGCTTCTTTAACGGCAGGTTCCGAGCCAAATTTGAGGTAATCATCGTATTTGATCACTTCGGCGCGAATAAATCCCCTTTCGAAATCGGAGTGGATGACACCAGCAGCCTGAGGCGCTTTGGTGCCCCGGCGAATGGTCCAGGCCCGGACCTCTTTTTCTCCGGCAGTAAAATAGGTGATGAGGTCTAGGAGGTGATAACTCGAGCGAATGAGGCGACTTGAGCCGGGTTCATCCAAGCCCAACTCCTGGGCAAACTCTCTCCGCTCTTCGAGCGTGTCCAACTCAGCAATATCTGCCTCAATACCGGCGCATACATAAAGGACTTCTGCCGGTTCGCCAACGATGGCCGCCTCCAGCCTTCTGGTAATCTCGTTTCCGGAAACCACACTTAACTCATCAACATTGCAAACGTAGAGAATGGGCTTGGCAGTCAGGAGCATCATGTCTTTGAGGAGTGCCTGTCCTTCATCATCCAGATCGGCTGTCCGGGCTGGATTGCCAGCGGATAAGTGCTCCAAAATGAGTACGCCGTGTTCCACCGCCCGCTGGTCCTCCTTAGCTCCGCTCTTTGCTTGTTTACGAAGCTTTTCCAGACGTTTTTCCACCGTTTCCAGATCTTTCAGGACCAGTTCCATGTCTATGGTTTCTTTATCACGGACCGGATCAATACTTCCATCCACATGCACAATATTGTCGTCCTCAAAACACCGCACCACATGGATGATGGCATCCACTTCGCGAATATTGGCAAGAAACTGGTTGCCCAATCCTTCCCCCTGACTTGCCCCTTTGATCAGTCCGGCAATGTCAACAATTTCCACGGTCGTCGGTATGATTTTTTGCGGATTGACCAGTTTGGCCAATTCGTCCAGTCGTTTATCAGGAACGGTAATGACACCAATATTCGGATCTTTGGTGGCGAAAGGGTAATTCGCGGCTAACGCTTTGGCAGAGGTTAGCGCATTGAAGAGGGTGGATTTACCGACATTCGGTAGCCCGACTATTCCACAACGTAATGGCATACTGAAGCTTGATTAAAAATGCGTGCAAATATAGAGAAATGACATCGATAAAATAAGTCATGAAGAAAGTGAAGTACGTGAAGGTTACTCCAAGCGCACAAATGGATGCGGGCTTATGTCATTGTCTGCCGGCAAACTTGCCCGGATGCATCCTTATTTTGTTATTTTGTTCTCCTGCTTGCAATCGAATGATGGAATAATACGAGATGAATTATCTGGCGCACCTGTTACTCTCCAAGGAATACCCTGAGGAAATGGTCGGTAATTTTCTTACGGACATGTTGACCTGGCAAGAACAGCAGGCATTGGCCGGAGGATATATGGAGGGCATGATGATGCATCGCCAGATTGATGCGTACACCGACCGGCATGAATCAGTAAGAATGTGCATCCGTCTTATCCGCAGTTCGCAGGGGAAATATGCTCCGGTGGTGGTCGATATTTTGTTTGACTACCTGATTGCCAAGCACTGGCATACATTTAATGAAGAATCACTGGACGATTTTGTATTGGGGGCGTATGGAATATTAAATGCTCACCGCTCTGCCATGTCTGAACGCATCTGGTACCGGGTAGAACGCATGATCCATGCAAATTGGCTGATCCAATATACGACGCGCGAGGGGCTCCAATTTGTGTTTGAAAGGTTACAAAGCAGGACGCGGTTTGAAAATAATTTGCAGGCTGCAGTTCAGGATTTCATGGATCATTACGATCAATTTGAGGTTCATTTTGAACAATTTTTTCCAGACCTCCTGGCTCAAATTCCCGTCTGGCGGACATCATTTGCCGCGGAATAGCGGCTGGTCAACCTTCAAAATGGAATGAAATGGTGAACATGCGTGAGAAGATCTTTTCCAGAACATTGGATTTTGGTAATTCATTGCGGTAGATCATCACATTCCCGATGCCTTGCGTAAACTTGATTTCGGGTGAGAAAATGACATAGGGGAGGAAGATCTGGAATCCCGCTCCGGCTTCAACCGAGAAATCATGAGGAGAAAGCCTGATCTCATCGGTGAGTCGCTTGGTCCGTGATTTACTTGATATATCATAGCCGTATTTCAGTCCTCCGACCAGATAAAGTTTGACGTCTTTGTATGGCTTTGACTTGTATCTGATCTGAAAAGGTATCTCAAAAAAGCTGGATTCAATACTGGTTGTGTCGTTCGTAAGTAATGCGCTACCACTGTAGCGAATATTGCGTTCGATGAAAGCAAATGAAGGGATAACCCGTAAATCAAAATAATCACCCACTTTCATGTTGGTGATCACACCGACAGTAAATCCGGGGCCCCCAATCGATTCTACTGTTTTGATGACTTCATTTCCGATGAATCGTCTGCCACGGTCAATCTGATAGTTGGAATTATTAATCCCAAAGGAAAGTCCGAAGTAATATGCTTTGCTTGCAAAATCCCGGTAGTTGTTGCCGTAATTGGTCAGCCCCTGTGCGAATAATGAAGACAAAGCGGTGCTTGCACACAGCATCAGAATGATTAAAGAACGGGTTTGTATCCTATATAAATGGTACATATGCCAAAACTTAAAGGCCGGTAAACACAATTTCTAAAACCGGCTGCTTCCAGAATGTCCTGCATTTCCTGATACTCCGGAAATACCTGGACGGATTCGTACAAATAACGGTACGCACGCGCATCCCTGGACTTTAGCTTTCCTATTAACGGCAGGAGGTACTTAAAATATATGTGAAACACCTGTTTTATCGGAAATATTCTCGGGCGGCTGAATTCGAGGATAAACAGTCCACCACCAGGTTGCAAGACCCGGAAGATCTCTTTAACGCCCTTCGACAGGTTCTCAAAATTACGTACACCGAAAGCCACGGTTGCGGCTCCATACACATTATCGGAAAAAGGTAAATGCTCGCTGTCACCTTCAATGAATGTTATGGCAACTCCTTTGGCTGCCGCTTTCTGCCGGGCGACCTGCAGCATTCCTGGACTAAGATCCAACCCGGTTATGGTCTCAGGAGACAAAAACCTTGCCGCTTCGAAAGCAACATCTCCGGTTCCTGTGGCGATATCAAGCAATGAAGCGGGTGAAGATTTCTTCAGGTAGGACAGCAGCTTTTTACGCCACAATACATCGGTCCCGGCAGAAAGGAATCGATTCAGGAAGTCATAAGTAGGCGCAATGTTGTCAAACATTTGCTTTACCTCATCTTTTTTTGTGGAGCCTTGCTGGTCGTAGGGTTTGACAGTTTCCGGCATGCTGTTTTACTTCGTTGTCTAATGGAATTTAGCCCTAAAACAAGTTGTTTTATTCCAGGGAGAGCAAAGATACATTAATTGACAGACCGGGTCATTATATTAGAAAATCCTAAATATAAAAATGGGATAATTTCGTATCTTTGCACATTCAAATTTTAAAGGCGCACTATGTCTAAATCGAGGATATATCCCATTAATATAGAGGACGAAATGAAGACCGCCTACATCGACTATTCGATGTCGGTCATTGTGGCCCGTGCCTTACCGGACGTAAGGGATGGATTGAAGCCGGTCCACCGCCGTGTTCTTTACGGAATGGATGAGTTAGGCGTTCAATACAATAAATCGCATAAAAAGTCAGCCCGTATCGTCGGGGAGGTTTTGGGTAAATACCATCCTCACGGCGATGGATCGGTTTATGATGCCATGGTACGTCTGGCTCAGCCCTGGTCGATGCGGTATCCCCTGGTAGACGGTCAGGGTAACTTCGGATCGATGGACGGAGACAGTCCGGCGGCCATGCGATATACGGAGGCGCGCTTGGAGCGAATTAGCTCCGAGATTCTCGCGGATATTGATAAAGATACCGTTGACTTTACCCTTAATTTTGACGACACGCTACAGGAGCCGACCGTCATGCCAACCCGCATTCCCAACCTTTTGATCAATGGGGCCTCGGGTATTGCTGTCGGCATGGCGACGAATATGCTCCCGCATAACCTCCGGGAGGTGATTGATGGCATTCACGCATCCATTGATAATCCGGATATCACCATTGAAGAACTAATGCAATTTGTGCATGGCCCGGATCTTCCTACCGGCGGTATTGTCTATGGGCTATCCGGTGTGCGTGAGTATTTTGAGACTGGAAGAGGCCGGGTAGTCGTTCGGGGTAAAGCAGAAATTATCGGTGAGCCCGGTAAAGAAACCATCATAATCTCCGAGATTCCTTTCATGGTGAACAAAGCCACTCTGGTGGTTAAGATAGCTGAACTCGTCCATGAAGAGAAAATACAGGGGATCAGCGACATCAGAGACGAATCGGACCGCAACGGATTACGTATAGTTGTTGACTTAAAGCGGGACGCTATCCCAAATGTGGTCCTTTCCAAATTATATGCTTATTCCCCGCTCCAGACCTCCTACGGTGTCAACAATATTGCCCTCGTCAATGGACGTCCGAGGACGCTCAGCCTGAAAGAATTGATCGATGAGTTTATCAAATTCAGGTTAGAAGTGATCGTCCGACGGACCAAGTATGAGTTGGAGCAGGCTGAGAAGCGGGCCCACATCTTGGAAGGGCTTCTCATTGCCATCGATCACCTGGATGAAGTAATCGCATTGATTCGCAACAGTGCCAGTGTGGATGAAGCGAGAACCGGTTTGATAAATACCTTCGCATTATCCGAAATTCAGGCCAATGCTATCCTTGCCATGCAATTGCGGGCATTGACCGGCTTGGAACGTGACAAATTGCGTGCGGAATACGAGGAGGTCAAAGCGCTGATCGAGCGACTGAAAGCTATCCTTGCCGATGAAGGCATCCGGAAGCAAATTGTCAAGGATGAATTGCAGGAGATCCGGGATCGATATGGGGACGACCGGCGTACAGTCATCAATCCTTCGGAGGGAGAAATTAACATTGAAGACCTTATCCCGGATGATGATGTCGTCATTACCATTTCCCATCTGGGATACATCAAGCGGACCAAGGTCAGTGAATACCGGCTTCAGGGCCGTGGCGGGCGCGGAGCGAAAGGCAGTAAAACCCGTAATGAGGACTTCATTGAACACATGTTTGTGGCCTCAAACCATAATTACCTGCTGTTATTTACGGAGTCCGGTAAATGTTTCTGGTTGCGGGTATTTGAAATTCCGGAAGCCTCCAAAGTCTCTACCGGACGCGCTATCCAGAACTTGCTTAATCTGGCTTCTGAGGACGCGGTAAAGGCTTACATTAAAATACAGGATCTCAACGATCAGGATTTTGTCAATGAACACTACATCGTGTTTGCGACGAAGAAAGGGATGCTTAAAAAGACCCCGGTCGAAGCATTCTCCCGACCACGGGCAAATGGTATTATCGCCATTACCATCAACGAGGGAGATACCCTGTTGGAGGCAAGACTTACCAATGGTTCCAATGAAATCATTCTGGCCAATAAGGAAGGCAGAGCCATCAGATTTCCGGAAAAAACCGTCAGACCGATGGGAAGGTCGGCAGCCGGTGTGAAGGGAATGACACTCTATGACGATCAGGATGAAGTCATCGGCATGATCTGTGTTGATCCTTTGGATCCGAGTTCGACCATACTGGTCATATCCGAAAAGGGGATGGGGAAACGGTCATTGCTTGACGATTACCGGATTACCAACCGGGGCGGTAAAGGAGTGAAAACCATGTCAATTTCCGACAAAACAGGTCCGTTGGTTGCCATCAAGCTGGTGACTGAGGAGGATGAATTGATGATAACCGGGAAGTCAGGAATTGTAATCCGTATGGAAGTGTTGGACTTAAGGACAATGGGCCGGGCCACGCAAGGCGTACGGGTAATCAAACTGACGGAAGACGATCAAATTGCGGATGTCGCTGTATTGTCTAAAGAAGAAAGCGACGAAGAAGAATAATAATTAACGAAACAGTAAGGTTATCTTAACGTTTTCAAAAGTGATTATAGATCTTTGGTTCGTCCTAATAGCGATACAAGATTTCATACATTTGTAAATAATAATTTAGAGACTATGAAAAAAGCGTTTTTTGCTTTGATTTTTCTGGTAGCCGGCGCAGTAGTTATGCATGCTCAAGCCGACATTAAGGAAGCTAAGAAAAATCTAAAGACTGCACAAAAAGCCGTCAGCCTATACAATCTGGATAACCGGGAAAATTCCGCAAAACTGGAGGAAGGCATTGACGCGATCAAACTGGCTCTTCAGAATGATGAGCTTACAGCTACCGCAGCACCTTTCCTTGCTGAAGGTGATCTTTACCTGGCAGTGGCCAGCCGTGATGTATCCATGCCTATGCTGGACCCGGAATGGAAAACGGTAGATTATAATGCCGCACAATTAGCCTTCGATGCTTATACCGCCGCATTGCCGTTAAGTGAAAAGAAATTTGAGACGGAAGCAGCCCTTAAGGGCTTGAGTGAGACTGCTGGATATATTAATAATGCAGCGGTTGATGCCTACAACCAAAAAGATTTTGAAAACGCCTATAAAGGCTTTGCCACGATGCTGAAGATTCATGATCTGCTTGTGGAAAATGGAAAAGAAAGCTTTCTGGCCGATGATGCGAAAGTAAACGACCAATACCTCTTTACCGGCATTTGTGCACTGCAAGCCGGTGCTCTGGACGTAGCTGATGAATACCTCTCCAAATTGTTGAAGCGGGGATACAATGAACCGGGTATCTACGAATCACTGTTTAACCTGTATCAAGCGAAAGGAGATAAAGAAAAAGCTAAACAATTCCTCGAAGAAGGCCTAGGCAAGTATCCTGAGGACACCGGACTTCTTTTCGCACAGATCAACCTCTATCTGCAGGAAGAACGTACTGACGAATTGGTAGGTAAATTGGAAATGGCTATCGAGAAAGAACCGACCAATAAATCCTTATACTCTACGTTAGGTCAGGTTCATGATAAACTCTACCAGGCTTATGATCAGAAAGGGGATGAGGCAGAAGCAAACATGCATTTTGATGCCGCGTTGAAAAACTATGAGAAGTCCCTGGAAATTGATCCTGAATACTCTGATGCGGTCTATAGCATTGGGACATTGTATTACAACAAAGCAGCTTTGATGTCGCAGGAGCTAAATGAATTGGCCAGTGACTATTCAAAAGAAGGGATCAAAAAATATGATGCTCTGAAAGCTAAGATCGATGTGATATTCGATCAGGCATTACCCTACTTCCAGAAAGCCGAAGCGATGGATCCGATGGAACGCAATGCCCTGATCGCCTTAAAAGAAATCTATGCCCGTAAAAACCAATTGGATATGTCCAATGAGTTTAAAGAAAGGCTGGATAAAATAGATGCAGGCGGAACTATCTCAAGCAGCTATTTTAAGAAGAATTAATACGGCGTTATAAGTCGTAAAAAGATAAAAAGGGGATCACATTGTGATCCCCTTTTTTATTATTAGTCCAGCTGATAGCTCATTTCCACTGAAAAATTCCGGCTTTCAGATTCAGGTAATTCAGCGTGCAGTTTTCCGGATTTTCTTCGCGATAACTGACGGGTACATCTGTTCCGGTTCCAATCACGCTACCCCATAGGCATTTGTCAGAATCTTTTTCATAATACAGGGTGGTAGTGTACGTAGCAGAAGGGAATTCGAACTTATACACGAATGCACCATCCTTCTTTCCAGCCTCATAGCGGCCTTCCAGACTCATTTTGACGTCTTCATTGTTGTCGTCATTGACGTATTCGGTGGCTATGCGAAATGAACCGTCGAGAATTCGACCACCCTGCTCATTTTGCCGGTATTCGTAAAAGCCGTTAAACAGGTAGTTGTTACGAGGTAATTCCATCTCCAGGATCTGACTTAAATTTACGATGTCCGCATTTTCAAGTTTATGAACCAGGCGTCCCGGTTTGAGGGCGACACCGCCGGATGTTGTATTGGTGTTCACCTTGCTTATGGCACCTCCAAAGACCCATCCCACGGTGTCCAGCCGGGGATAGTCCACTTTGTACCAGGGCTTGGTATAAGGTGTATTGCGAAGCGTGATGGTCTCTTCATAATCGGTGCTGTCGTGCAGATACTCCAGGAGGGTGCCTTCAGCAAGGATATCAATTACCTGACCTTTGAGTGATGGTTTATCCCGTAGACGAAGTTTATCTACCAGCACTTTGAATTCGATCTTTTCCGGTTTTGCCGGTACGGTATCCACTATTGGTACCGGGTTATCTGTGGTCTGCTGATCACGCTGTTTGCATGCAAACAGGATTATTCCGAAAAAAATGAGGTTTAAGAAGATTTTGGTCCGCATAGTGCTTGATCAATTATAAAAGCATATTCCAGAGCGGTTTCGCGGTGTTTTTCAAAACGTCCTGATGCACCGGAGTGTCCCGCATCCAAATTAGTATGTAAAACGATGAGATGGTCCTCAGTGGTATGGTCGCGCAGTTTTGCCACCCATTTGGCCGGTTCCCAATATTGTACCTGTGAATCGTGAAGTCCGGCTGTCACAAGCAAGGCAGGATAGGGTTTGGAATCAATATTGTCATAAGGTGAATAACTTTTCATTAGGTCGTAATACGCCTTCTCCTGAGGATTGCCCCATTCGTCGTATTCACCCGTGGTAAGAGGAATGGAGTCGTCGAGCATGGTCGTTACCACATCCACAAAAGGCACCGCAGCAACCACTGCCGAAAATAATCCGGGCGCCATGTTCATTGCCGCTCCGACCAGTAATCCACCGGCACTTCCTCCCATAGCGGCTAACCCTTCCGCACAAACGAATTGCGCATCAATGAGCTTCTGGCCACACGCTATGAAATCCTCAAACGTATTACGTTTCGCTTTTAACTTACCCGCCTCATACCAGTTTCGTCCTAATTCCTGCCCGCCGCGTATATGGGCAATGGCGTATACAAACCCCCGGTCCAGGAGACTAAGCCTGGGGATGCTGAAGTAAGGATCAATGCTTATACCATAGGATCCATAGCCATACAGCAGGCCAGGTGATTTGCTTGGTTTCCACAGGTCTTTCCGGTAGACCAGAGAGACCGGGATGTTTGTTCCGTCTACGCCTTCCGCCCAGATACGTTCCGTATGATAATCACTGGCTTCATAACCTCCTACAACTTCCTGGACTTTGAGTACTTCCTGTTCTCCATTACCTAAATGGACATCGATCACGGACGGAGGGGTGATCAATGAGGTGTACTGAACGCGCACTTTATTTGCAGCAAATTCCGGATTGCGATCAAATTCTACATTTCTGGCTTCTTCGGGAAATGGAACATTAAAGCTGGCCATAGTATTCAGATCAAAAATCCGTACTTCCTTGGAAGCCCCGGCTCTGGACAAGGTGACCAGATGGTCCTGGAAGACCTCAATATCATCAAGATACCCTGCCGGATCGTGTGGCAGGACCTCCTCCCAATAATCTTTTCCAGTCCGGTCAACCGGGCATTGCATCAATCTGAAATTAATGGCTTCCCAATTGGTTCGAATGAAAAAATAGCCTCCATGATGTTCCAGACTGTATTCCAGGTGACGTTGCCTGGGAAGAAAGATTTGCCATCCCGTGTTGGGGTGCTTCAAAGGGAGGTATCGGTATTCATCCGAAACGGTACTTGAACTCCCTATGAATAGATATTCTTCGCTTTTTGATTTTTGAATAAAGCAGATAAACGTCTCATCCGATTCATGATAAATCACCTCATCCTCCTCCACAGGTTGACCTAATTGGTGTCTTTTTATGGTGCAAGGGCGCAATTTATCATCCTTAACAACATAATAAAATGACAAACTGTCCGCAGCCCAAACGGCATAGCCAGAGGTGTTTGGAATGGTCTCTTCCAGCATAGTTCCGGTCTCAAGGTCCTTGGTTCGCAGCGTGTAGATGCGACGGCCTTTGATATCTTCTCCGAATACATTTTTGAGATTATCCGGACTGACACTTCCTGACCCGGCATGGTAATAAGCGTGTCCTGCCTTCGCCTCTTCTGCATCCCAGAGTAGTTCTTCACGGTCCGCATAGTTGTCGGGCCAACGCCAATACTGCGGTTGCTGGGCACCGGCGCGATACCGGGTTTGATACCAGTAATGATTTTTAAGATAGGGGACCGATTGATCTTCCTGCTTTATTCTTCCGGTTATTTCCTGAAAGATGGTTTCCTGCAGTCGGTCTGTATGCTGGAGCCGGAATTTGCAGTAGTCATTTTCTGCCTGCAAATAAGTCATGACATCCGGATCCTTCAGGTCATTCATCCAGTAATACGGATCCACACGGGTATCATTATGAATCTCCAGTAATTTGTTGATTTTTTTGGGTGCAGGTGCTTTCATGTGCAACCAATGAGCTATTTTGACGATTTTAATTGTGGCTGTCTGACGGATAAAACTAAATGAATCACCACAGATTACAAACCTCGACTTCACAAATTTTAAAGATATCGCTGCCTATCATGCTTGGTAGCGCAGCTCAGAATGTCATTGCCCTGGTGGATAGCACCTTTTTATACCACTACGATGAAGCTTCTTTCGCGGCGATGGGGTTCATTGGTGTATTTTATCTCGTTATTGCTGCGATGGGTTTTTCAATTTCCCGGGGCGGACAGATCTGGATCGCCCGGAAAATGGGAGAGGGAAGTGTACTGGAGGTAGGCCGGCTTTTCCAGACGGTTTTTGTTGTTGAGGGGATGGTCGCACTATTACTTTTTGGGGTGGTTAAGCTGTTCGGGCCTTGGATGATCAGGCTATTTATTGATGATCCCCATTTGGCTGAGTTATGCAATGATTATCTTCAACCGCGGTCCTATGGCATCTTTTTTTCGTATTTCGGCGTTGCTTTGATTGCCTTATATACAGGTATAGCCCGCACGACCTTTATTTTAGTCAGCACCGTGATATTATTTTCAGTCAATACAATTTTGGACTACCTGTTTGTTTTTGGTATCGGTGGCGCTCCCGAGCTGGGAATCGCCGGGGCCGGATGGGCCAGCACAATTGCAGAAGCAGCTGCTTTTGTAAGTTTTATTGTTTATATGATTTTTGATCATAAGATTAAAGACTTCCGGATAACTTCCTTTCTACGTTTTGATCCCCGGATGATCGGGCAGATCCTCTCTACTTCAAATCACCTGCTTTGGCAAACATTTTTTGCTATGGGGAGCTGGGTTGCCTTTTTTGGCATGGTCGAAAACATGGGCCAGCATGCCCTGGCTATTTCCAATCTAGCCCGTATGATCTATCTGGTCTTATCCATACCCTGTTGGGGGCTGGCATCGGGGACAAATACGATCGTAAGTCATTTCGTAGGATCCAGAAAGCGGATGGCCGTCAAACCTTTGGTTTGGAAAATCATCTGGATCACCCTGATCATGACCTGGATTCTTGCCGTTCCTGTGGTTTTCTTTCCTAAAGTGACCCTGTATCCGATACTGGGTAAATCCGATATGTCCCTGTTGGTTCAAGCCCAGCCAACCTTCTATATGTTGTTGGCTATTTTGTCGCTATTCAGTATTGGGGGCATCTATTTTAATGGATTGCTGGGTACCGGGGCGACTGGGCTTGGTCTGCGAATGCAGGTGATTGCAACGGTGCTTTATCTTATTTTTATTTATGTAGCCATCCATTTTTTGCATTGGCCTATTTACCTGGTTTGGTCCGCCGAACTGTTGTATTGGGGGTTCTTACTTGGGGTCAGTGCTTATCTGTTGGAAAAATACAGGTGGACAAATTATGCTCCGTACCAATAACCGGATCCCGCTTGCGCTCAAAAGATCTATGTCCCGCTGATCCAGCATCTTACAATTGATAGAAATCATTTACGTATATTTTTGTTATCTAAAGTTCTGGTAGTGAGCATCCTATTTCGATGTGCAGGTCACGTATCGCGATAATTAATATGAATAAAAAGCATATTTTTGCGCCCTATGCGTCTTACACGAATCGACATAAAAGGGTTTAAGAGTTTTGCTATGGACACGGTCCTGCACTTTAATGAGCAGGTTGTGGGTGTGGTAGGACCTAATGGTTCTGGAAAGTCCAATATTGTGGATGCCATCCGCTGGGTGTTGGGAGAACAAAAAAGCTCAGAACTCCGGCTGGATAAAATGTCGGATGTGTTATTCAACGGAACCAAAAAGCGTAAGTCAAGTGGATTGGCAACGGTAGGGATCACCTTTGAAAACGACCGAAGCCTGATCGCATCCGAATATCAGAGCATAACCATTTCCAGGACCTTATACCGGACCGGCGAAAGCCAATATCAGATCAATGGAGTAACCTGTCGATTAAAAGATATTCAGAACATTCTGCAGGATACCGGGATCGGATCCAACACCTACGCAATTATTGCCCTCGGGATGGTCGATGATATTCTTCAGGACAAAGATCAGTCACGTCGCCGGATGTTTGAACAATCTGCCGGCATCTCCAAATACAAAAAGCGAAAGCATGAAACCATGTTGAAGCTAAAAAGTACGGAGGCCGATCTCGACCGGGTAGAAGACTTGCTTTATGAAATCGAGCAAAACTTAAAAACGCTCGAGCGACAGGCAAAAAGAACCCAGCGTTACTTTGATCTCAAACAGGAATATAAGATCATTTCCATTCAACTGACCCATATCCGGAGCAAAGCATTACGGTCTGCCTACGAGGCGTTGGCTGGACAGATCACTGCCCAGGAAGATAAATTGCGACAGGAACAAATCGCAGAAACGACCCTAACCGCCCAGCTTGAGCAAATTAAAAAAGATCATCTCGATCAGGAAGTTTCAGTATCCACTTTACAGCGCTCACTAAACCAGACCGTTCACCAGATACGCACACTGGAGAATCAGAAAAAACTGGATGAGCAGCAATTGGCATTTAAAACCCAAAATGTTGATCGTCTCACCCAGCAGGTGGCCACGCATCGTGAACGAGCCATACAATTGGAAGAAAGTGCTTCCTCTCTCCTGGCGCGAATTGCCCGAGCTAACGAGGATTCCGGTAGTCTGAGGTCGACACTGGACGCGGCCGAAAAAAATAAGAACGATGTTTTTAACGCTTACGGGGCGGCGAAAGAAGATGTTGAGCAATTGAAACAAGCCTTTCAAATCAAAGAACGTCAGGTCTTTGAATTGGAAAAGAAAATAGCGGTGGATGAAAACCAGCTTGGTCTCTTACTCAATCAGGTAGAACAATATCAGACCCAGCAGATGTACAAAACCCAGCAGCTGGAACAATACCAAAAGGATGATGAAGAGCTGGCGGTCGTCATGGCTAATCGTGCGGAAGCGTTGAAGGCTGCTCGTGAACTTGAAGCAAAACTGAAGGATCAGGTTACCAGGCTAAAAGACAACAAAGAAAAGGTCCGTGACGACCTCCAAAAAGTATTGCGGTCCCTGGATGCAAAAGGCAATGAATACGAATTATTAAAAAGCCTGGTTGATAATCTGGAAGGATTTCCGGAGTCCATTCAGTTCTTGCATAAAGCCAAACAATGGTCCCACAAATCGCCTCTGCTATCGGATGTTATTTACTGCGAGGAAAAACACCGGGTGATTATCGAGCAATATCTGGACCAATACCTCAACTATTTCATTGTTCCGCATAAGACGGATGCACTTCAGGCCATCCATCTCCTCGCGGATAGTCAGAAGGGTAAGGCCAACTTCTTTATTTTGGATGCATTTCAAAATCCTGAGCCGGGCCAAGCCGTACATCCGGGAATGACACCGGTCTGGAAACAGATCGAGGTTGAATCCCAATACCAGGGGTTATTATATTATTTGTTCGATCAGGTTTATTTCCTGGACCCGGGTTATGAAGATTACCTGCATGACCCTGCATTCGCGGGATTTACCTTCTTAAGTACAGATGGGAAAATCGTTTCCAGAAGACAACATGTGTTAACTGGTGGTTCGATTGGCTTATTCGAAGGAAAAAAAATAGGCCGCAAAAAGAACCTGGAGAAACTGCAAAAAACCATCTCGAAGTTACAGACCGAAAAATCTGACCTGGAATATCAACTGGCTCGGTTTGAAGCTGAGATCAAGCATACAGACACATCGGAAGCCACCCAGGATATTCAGGACCTGGAAAAAGAGATGCAACAATACCAGCACCGGAAAGTGCAGGTAGAAGCAAGGCTGAATAACGAAAAAGAGCACATCGCTCAATTGGAGCATAATGTGCAGCAGGCGAAGACCAAGATCCAGGCTATCAAAGATCACCAGGGCGCCGACCAGGAGCAGCTTAACCAACTTCGTCTGACCATCCAGGAAGCAAATAAGGCCTTGTCCGAGCGGGGGGAAGCTTATGAGAAGTTGGTGGAAGTCTATAACCAGAAGTTACAGGCTTACAATGAAAAGCGGATTGAGTTCATCCAACAGGAAAATACCGTCAAGGCACTGCAGAGCCAGATTGATTTTAATGCCACCCAACTGAAGGAACTGAAATTAGAAATTGAATCCAAGGAACAGCAGATTGCTAACGACCAGTCGGACATTGCCCGTCTACGGACCCAGATTGAAGATGCGGAAAGTAATCTTGTAGAATCGTACGGCGAGAAAAAACTTCAGGAATCTGACCTGACAGGTGTCGAGGAGGGCTACTTTAAGGTCCGCGGAGAAATACATGACCTGGAAGAACAAATAAAAATCCGGAGCCGCAATTTTGCTCAGGCCAATCAGTTGTTGAATGAACTGAAGGAAAAGCGGACGGATTTGAAATATCAGCTCAACGGATTATTCGATCGACTGCGCATCGAATTTAATGTGACCGAGGAGGAGTTAAAGCATGTCGAAGTGGATGAAGCAGATCTGCCACCCCTTGAGACATTGGATGAGAAGGTGCAGCAGATGAAGCGAAGATTGGAAGGGTTTGGAGAAATCAACCCGATGGCTGTGGAGGCATTTAATGAGATGAAGGAGCGCTATGACCACATCTTCGGACAGCGGGCGGATATCCTGGAAGCCAGGGACTCTCTGATGGATACCATCCAGGAAATAGAAACAACAGCGACAAATCAGTTTCTGGAGGCATTTAATCAGGTCCGGGATAATTTCATTGAAGTATTCCGCAGCCTTTTCTCCGAAGATGATACTTGTGATCTGATCCTGACGGAGCCGGAGAATCCGCTCGAGTCGGGCATCGAAATTATTGCCAAGCCAAAGGGAAAACGACCTTTGACACTCAATCAATTGTCCGGAGGAGAAAAAACATTGACAGCCATCGCCCTGTTATTCGCGATGTACCTGCTCAAGCCGGCCCCATTCTGTATTTTTGACGAAGTCGATGCGCCTCTCGATGATTCGAATATTGAAAAATTCAACCGCATCATCAAAAACTTCTCCGAGCAGTCACAGTTCATTATCGTCACCCACAATAAACTGACGATGGCAGCTATGGATGTTATTTATGGGGTATACATGGAAGAGCAGGGTGTCTCTAATGTGAGCCCGGTCGATTTCCGTGCTTACGATCACCTTTCATTGTTGGAAGTTCAGAATTGATTCAGGCCTGATGGTCGGAATTGGTTAAAAAAAAAACGGCATGTCGGTTAAGATCATGCCGTTGACGAACCAATATATGTACCAAGATGCAAGTTAATGCGAGACTATATGAGTAGAAAACGTAATGCTTGATGACTTATTATTTTCTACTGTGTTTTTTATCAAAAAAAAGCTGCAAAGTACACCGGAAAGGGAACGAATGAAGTACAACAAAAAACCAGTGTAACAAGAAAGGCAACGAATTATCCATCGGTCTCGGGAAAATACCCTTGTGTATGTACATCAGGCAAGCCGTACGTAGTGGGGGGACTACGTACTACACGGCTTAGAAAAATTTAACGCCCAAAGAGTATGTTTTCCATCGATTCTCGGTATTGTCAAGACCATGAAAGGAAAGTATTCGATGTACTTTGCCAGCTATATAAAGATATTCTGCATCACATTTGACACAGGATTTGAAATTGGTCAAATTGGAAATAAGGTATGTATATACCTCTAAAGGGAATGCTTCACGGGAATTATAAAAGGAAGGATGTTATCTATTAAATGGGAAAAAAGGTCCTTTATTGCTTTGAGGCGGGAAAAAATGTAAAAAATTAACCTTTCAGCGCAAATTTGGTCTTCTTCCCGTTTTCAATAAGCATGTAATGACCATGAAGCCAATGTTCTGCAGTGATTTCAGCTTCTATGGAATTCACTTTTAATTTGTTGATGGCCAATGCGTTACCTTGAATTGCACGACGTACATCGCTTTTTGAAGGCATTA
>ERZ795053.41-NODE-41-length-138564-cov-9.697334_pt1 | contig 138564 bp, 121 predicted proteins | sample MGYA00375137_ERZ795053 | MGnify/ENA primary metagenome ERZ795053 (study PRJEB30182, sample SAMN05720284) | activated sludge metagenome | isolation source: Anaerobic digester | place: Hong Kong | collected 2014-12-17 ... | reverse complement strand
TTAGCGGAATATAAGACACCGTTTCTGTCCAGGTGGTTACCGGCAATGACCCATTGTGCCATACCGGTAATATTGATTCCACCCCAGTTTCTCAATGGAAGATAGCTTCCCAATCCGTACCCCAAAGCCCAGAAAGGATGCGCTCCGGTCTTTTGCCATCCTACACTCAGTTCATTGTGCAATACGCGTGAACCCAGGGTCCCGATAATTTCTACCGGAAATGCAGCTGAGGTAGCCAGCGTGATCCGGTTGTGGCCGTGTTTTACAAAATTAAGCAGTCCAATGGATGCTCCGGAAATGGAATCCGCGATATTAATCAACCCAAACTGACTACCGTAGACCGTATCTGCGCGGTTTCCAAATGTAGCCAGTTGCCAACCATGCACATTACCAGCACTGTTAAATACCCCGCTAACCTGAGTCCGCGAACGGCCTTGTGCTTTATTAAAGATACCGGCGAATTGAAAATCATTGGAGACGCCTAATGCCAGATTGGCTCCTCCGGCACATTGAACCCCAATAACTTCGCCACGAGCCACATTAAATAGCCCGGCAATTTGAAGCCCTTCCATGGACCCAGTCAGATTGGCCACAGAGGCAAACTGGGCTCCCCAGGTCCGCCCACGGTTCACATTAACTCCTCCAGAAAACTGAAATCCTTCCATGGACTCGCCGACTTGATTGATAAATCCAGCCATCTGCAAGCCCGTCATGTCCCAGGTTACTTCATTGGCCAATCCGCCAAGCTCTACCCCTTCCACCAGTCCAGTCTTTCCCCACAGCATATTGAAGGATACATGATACGCTTTATGCTCGGGCATTATCCCACCACTGGATATCCCGGGTATAAAGGTGATCTGATATTTTTCAGCCTGAAGCGGAGGTAATTCCATAAATCCGGGATCCCTGATAATTTCCGGTGCAATCAGGGGTAAGGAGGATGGGATATCCCTTGCTTCCAAAAAAGAATGGCTAAACTGTATCCGGTCCAATATTAACTCCTGTGAACTGATCGACGGCGGTTCCGGAATCGTTCGCTCTAAAATGAAATCCGGATCCGCACTCAGGACATAGAGGTTATCAATACGCCTGCTGCGCACCCCATAGTGGGACCAAAAGTCAATTAACTCCGATTCGGAAGGCTTCTCCTGGAATCGCCATTCTACATTCCTGGCTAAAGGCAATCGATCCGGGCTATAAGCAAATTGCAAACCATATAACCGCTCCAACCGCCGGATGGTCTCCTCGATGGTCAACCCCTGGATCCGTACCACGGTGGTTCTTTCAATAACCAATTCCTGCGCAACTGCCATCGAAGCAGTCATGATCAGACCGATGCATAGTTTAACAACCCGGCCCATCGAGAATAATTTTACCCTCCTGATCTGATATATCCACCTGGAGGATCAACTTGAGAATCTCCAACATTTCCTGTCTGGATTTATGATCCAGGATTACAGACACTCTGCATTGGGCTAAGGCCGGATTGGCCAATTCCAGGTTGATGCCATACATCCGTTCCAAACCGGGAATGATATCTTCGAGCTTTTGCTCTTCAATTTTCCAAACTCTGGTAGCCCAGGCCAAATCCCCTTCATCCAACTGTTGACTTGAGTCCCAACTGCCCTGAGCCTCATCCCATGCCGTTGATTCCAGAGCGGTAAGAACCACGGTCTTCTCATTGGATTTCTTCGTTACAGCTACACGACCATGCAGGACGTCAACCTTCAACGGTCTTGACGCATAAGCCTGAACCGAAAATGCAGTACCCAGGACCCGTACCTTAAAGGTCCCTGCTTCCACTGTAAATGGATGAAGGCTATCCCGCTGAACGGAGAAAAATGCCTCACCATCTATAGATACCGTGCGTACCTGGAAATCTTCATTCCAGGATAATCTACTGTGTGGCGCTAGTACTACCTGGCTGTTATCCGGTAGAACGAACTCCATCTGAACACTATCCGCCTGGATGGTCTTGGCCATTTCCAGCCCATCCGGGGATACCGGCCATAAAACTTTAAGCACAATTAAGATTGGTACTATCATGGCTGCAATTTTCCACCAATGCCGGGTGATCATGACCCGTATTGGTTGCTTGCCTGGTTGTTCCTTACGAATATGATCTTGCAAAGCTTTGCGTACATCTACTGCAGGAGGTTCTTTCTCCCCACCTTTCAACAAGGTTAAAATGGAATAGAAAGCGTCCGCCAACTCTGGATTGTCATCCATAGCCTGCATTAACTCCTTCCATTCCGCCTCAGATAACTGGCCTTGATGGAATTTCTTCGTCCAGTTGTAAATGTCCTGATTCATAGCTTTCATAGACAGGATACATGCCTAATAACGGCACCCCTATGTGCTTTTATAAAAAAATGGTAATAAGGAATTCTTTCAGTTTTTCACGAAGCAATCGCAGCGCCTTGCTCATTTGATTTTCAACGGTTTTGATGGATATGCCCATACGATCAGCTATCTCCGCATAGGTCAACTGATCCTCCCGGGAAAGGCGGAAAACTTCCTCACACCGGTCAGGCAATGTTGAAATAGCCTGTTGGATGGAAGCTTGAAGCTCCTCATATTCCAGCGGTTTGGATTCTTGGGGATCGGGATTTTGCAATTGCGATACTTCAACTCTGCGCTGTTCTTGTTGTATCTTGCGCAATGCCCGGTTGACACACATTCTTTTTAAATATCCATACAACGATTGGGTGACCTCTATAGCTTCTCTTCGATTCCAAAAGTAGACGATGCTCTCCTGCACAACATCTTCTGCCAGATCACCATCATCCGTGATCTGATAAGCCACGCGTACCAGTTCCTGGTAATAACGGTTGTAGATCCAGGTGAGGGCACGAGAATCATTTGCTCGAATCAGGGCGAGCAAGTCAGCACCGGAAGGAAATGATTGTTCCATATGGACGGCGATCCGATACAAGGATAAATGATATCTCCGGTAATTACCAAATTGAACCTGTGAAGAAAAGCATTCCTTCGACCAATGGCTGACTTAGGTTGATTTGAGCGCATTGGATAAGATCTCAACGGGGTGAAAAGCACGCCCATCTACCCCATCCCGGATCTGATGCCGGCAGCTGGTTCCGGAGGCGACTATGATCTGATCTTGCCGGGCTTTACGGAGGGCCGGGAAGAGCACGAGTTCGCCCACCTTCATACTGGTCGAATAATGGTCTGGCTCATACCCGAAACTACCAGCCATACCACAGCATCCTGACGGGATGAGTTCTACATGGTGCCCTGAGGGAATGGACAAGGCTTCTAATGTAGGCTCGATACCTACCAATGCCTTTTGATGACAATGCCCGTGTACCAGCAAGCGCCGGGGATTCTGGTCAAACAATTTGGTGTCAATCAAGCCACCATGCCATGCCTGAACTAAAAATTCTTCGACCAGCCAGGCTTTCATAGCCAACCTTCGAGCTACATCCTGGTCTTCTCCACGCAAAAGCCGCGGGTATTCATCACGAAAAGACAATAGGGCGGATGGTTCTACCCCTAGCAATACCATTTCTTCCCTCAAAAAAGGTTGATAACGCCTGATCTGTTTCTCAGCCAAATCACGCGCATGGCCAAGATAGCCCTTGGAAATAGCTGCCCGTCCGGTAGAAACTGGTGACATGGCGAAAACAGGAAAGCCAAGCCGGTGCAATAAATGCATGGCTTTCATCCCAATTTGGGGCTCAAAATAATTGGTAAATTCATCAATCAGAAAATACACGGCGGTCTTCTGAACACCGGTATTCAGCAGTCCGGCCGCCCGATGATATAGTGACCACCAGGTCTTCGGGGCTATGGCGGGTAATGAACGTTGCGGAGCAATATCCATGAAGGATCTGATGATCTTTCCTATTACTGGATGTTTCGTAGCCCAATTCGCCATGCCGGGGGCCAGCCCTCCCCATTTTGCAAGCTGATCGTTGTGGAGAATAAAAAAGTGACCTCGAGGGCGCTGATTGGTTCGGTAATATTGATAGAGAAACTCCGATTTTAATGCTGCCATGTCCACATTGGAAGGACATTCTCCGGTACATCCCTTGCAACTAAGACACAAATCCAGGACGTCCAATAATTCCGGATGATCCAGCGGGCTCTTCTGATTGGCTGATCGCGTCATGTACTCCCTGAGTGCATTCGCCCGGGCCCTGGTGGTGTGTTTTTCATCCAGCGTTGCCTGATAACTCGGGCACATGGTACCTCCTGCAGCGGTGGATTTACGACAGTCCCCAGAACCATTGCATCGCTCGGCTTCTCCCAGCAGGCCATTGATGCTCCCGAATTCAAATGCTGTCGGTATAAGTGGCTCCGGTTGGTCCACCGCATACCGCAATGCTGCATCCATCGGTGGTGCATCTACGATTTTACCCGGATTAAACAGATTTTGCGGATCCCATACCTGTTTGATTTCCTGCAGTATCGCATAGTTGTCGGGGCCAATTGATTCCGGTAAAAATTCGGCTCTCACCCGACCAATACCGTGTTCGCCGCTCAGGGATCCCCGGTAATGTTTAACCAGCCGGGCTGAGGCTTCACTGATGGCACGAAAGTGTGCTACATCTCCGGCATCTTTCAGATCCAATACCGGCCTCAGGTGAATTTCACCATCTCCGGCGTGAGCATAATAAATGGATTGCTGGTGAAATGAAGCCATCAATTCACTGAAATCCCGGATATATGCTTTTAGATCCGTAATGGCAACTGCAGTATCTTCGATGCACGCTACGGCCTTCTTCTTTCCGGGAATATTACTCAGAATGCCGAGCCCTGCTTGTCGTAGAGACATGACCCGGTTAATGGCTTTTCCTGTTACTTGAGGATAGGCGTAGCCAAATTCCTTTTCTTTCAGACTGCGGATTAACTCCTCTGCTTTTTGAAGAGCAGCTTGTTCTGTCCTTGCTCTGAACTCAACCATGAGCACTGCCTGTGGATCTCCTTCCAGGAAGAACCGGTTTTTTTCCTGCGCTCGTGATCCCCTGGTACAATCGAGGATAGCCTTGTCCATCAATTCACAGGCAAATGGTTGCAACTGCATAATAGGTACAACCGCTTCCATACTTTCGAGCAGATCAGCGAAATGAACACAAACCATGGCTCCATGAACGGGTGGCAGTTCATCCAGGTCAAGCACAATCCTGGTAATCAGCATCAAGGTGCCTTCTGACCCGCAGATCATTTTGGCCAGGTTCAATGGTTCACCTTCTGCGTTAAACGGTTGTTGCCGAATCAGGGTATCGATGGCGTACCCATTGTTACGCCGACGAATGGAAGTCTTCGGATACCATTCCCGGATATTTTCCTGAACTCCGGGTTCGCCCAGTCGACTGATGAGATGGCGGTAAAGTGACCCGCAAAGATTCTGCTGATTCGCAAGCAGATCAATCTGGCCCTGATCTGTCGGTCCAAAGGTCACCAGCGATCCATCGCTGAGATAACCCGTCAGACTATGGACATGATCCCGGGTGGAGCCATAAACGATTGACGTAGAGCCGCACGAATTGTTGCCTACCATACCACCGATCATACAGCGGTTTGCGGTGGAAGTATTGGGACCAAAAAAAAGTCCATAGGGAGCCAGATAACGGTTAAGATCGTCTCTGATCACCCCTGGTTCCACCGTAATCCGGCGATTTCCCACATCAAGCTCCAGAATCTTATTGAGGTGACGCGACACGTCAACGACTAAAGCGGACCCAACGCATTGTCCACCTAAAGAAGTACCTGCCGTCCGGGGGATAAGTGGCAACTGGTATGATGATGCTATGGCAACGAGGTCGGACACATCTTGCTCCTCCATAGGGTAAACCACTCCAAGGGGCATTTCCCGATAAACAGAAGCATCGGTTGAATACAGGATTTTACTCAGGTCATCGGTAGCCAGTTCTCCCCTGATCTTTTCCCTTATGGCCTTATCCCAACCGGATATGGGTTCACGATGCCTGTTGCCGTGGTACATTGGGTTCCTTTAAAATTTATTATTTTCAAACAAGATAAGGTAATCCGACCATTAAAGACCTGAGATACGCATGCCAGAGCAAGGAATACAAATTGAAACAAGCTGGAAGAAGGTGCTGGCAGAAGAATTTGCCAAGCCTTACTTTCAGGAGATAAAACATTTCCTGCAGGAACAAAAGCAACAGGGCATCACCGTATATCCTCCCGGATCCTTGATATTCAATGCCTTTAATACGACACCGTTTGAACAGGTAAAAGTGGTGGTCATCGGACAGGATCCCTATCATGGTCCCGGACAAGCTATGGGTCTATCCTTTTCCGTTCCGCGCGGCATTGCCATTCCCGCTTCCCTCCGCAATATTTATAAAGAGCTCCAGAACAGTCTGGGTTTTATCCCCCCCAACCACGGGGACTTATCCTACTGGGCCGAACAAGGAGTTTTTATGCTTAACGCCATTCTGACGGTCGCGGCCGGACAACCTGGTTCACATAAAAATATTGGATGGCAGGAATTTACAAACGCCGTTATTCAGAAATTATCTGAGGAGCGCACCGGCTTAATCTTTCTGCTATGGGGCCGGTTTGCCCGAACAAAGATTGAGTTGATTGATGAGATGAAACATTATGTCCTTGAATCTGCGCATCCTTCTCCGTTAGCCGGCAATGCTTTTCTGGGCAACGGCCATTTTGCAAAAACCAACGAAATCCTCGAAAAACAAGGCTCAAAACCCATAGATTGGCAGTTGAAATAAAGGAATATGAAAAAGACATTGTTGTGGGCCTGTGCATTAGGAGGTCTATCCGTAGTACTCGGAGCTTTCGGGGCTCATTTACTTTCGGACCGATTTAATGCTGATCAGCTGAATTGGTGGAACACCGCACAATATTATCAGGTCATTCACACCTTTGGGTTAGCCTTTGCCGGGCTTTTGGGCTACCGGATTACCAGCCCCTGGATCCGTCGTGGCGCATTTTTTTTCCTGTTGGGCACAGCTTTTTTTAGTGGATCACTCTATGTTATGGCCTTGACGGAGGCCAGATGGCTGGGTGCCATCACGCCCTTAGGCGGAATGCTGATGATTGCCGGCTGGGTGAGTCTCTTTCTTGGCATCCGCCAATCAGAAACCGCCATGAAGGACTAACCTTTGGGTCGTTTCGCCCCCACCAGCCATACCGCTTTCGGGAATATTGCAAGAACGTCGAAAAAAATCATGACTACCCTTAGGATTCACTTATTGATTTTCTTTATATATTTAGCCACCGATTTATTATTTCACAATTAAACAACGCCATATGAAACTTAAACTGTTACTAAGCTTCTTCACATTGGCACTTTTGAGCAACTCGATGTGGGCTTTACCTCATGGAGAGATAAAAGCAAAAGAGGCGAAATCAAAGATCGAAGTCGCTTCCGCTACCTCAAAGGCCTTGACTAAAGCAGAAATCAAAGACATTAAGCGCGCAGAACGCCAGCAGGCTCGTTTTGAAAAACGCATAGCTTTCGTCCAGAAAGTAATGAAGAAAAAATACGATGCAGGTATTGATTTCCAGGATCCCGTAAACAAATGGATGTGGTTCTGGATCTTTGGCTGGGGAGCTGGTTTGTTATTATCCATCATTGGAGCAGCTACCTTGTTTTCTACGGGTGGCTTCATCTGGATACTTGGCTCCTTATGTTGGTTGTTTGGTACCGTGAGTTTGGTCATCTGGCTGGTGAAAAAGTTCGGATAACCTTACCATAAAAGACAAAAAATAAAAGCCGGTTGCTGTTAGCTTCCGGCTTTTTTATTGCTCGTAGTCGTTGATTACTATCCTCGGCGGTTCGGGTCAAAGCAGATGTATCGGTCCCCCTTATGTTTCTTTGTCATTTCAGAAAGCGAGTATGTGCCATCATCGTAATAGCGTATGGCCGTAATGTGCTTTTTTGTTTCAATGAACACCCGGTTGAAATGGTTACGATAACGCCAGGCAAAATACATGGCCCCGGTAGTTATCGCATCCTCCTTCTGATAATTTAACCAGATCTCTTTACCACGGTTCAGAGGTACTCCCCATACCAGATCCCGATCAATCACATCCTGCTCGACAACATGACTGCCGGATGGATCAAATTTGAAATGGAACTCCGGTCCGTAAAATGCCAAGCTATCCCCACCTTCGATTTCTTCTTGTCCAGGCAACATCCAAACTGATATCGAATTATCCTCATTGCGCTTGATAAAAGGTGCGAAGTGGATACGCGGGTCTGCTTTAACATCGATCATCAAGTCCGCGACATTCTGAATGATCTGGTCAAACAGTTCTCTTTCCACTTTGATATCAATATTGTTTTCCTCGACCCTTCCACTGGAATCGATGACATACATCGTCTGGATGCATCCACCGCTTTGCTTTGACTCCAGGGTATACGTATACCATGAAGCGGTTCCTAACTGAATGCTGATCCATTCGCGTGGAATGCAATTCAGACTCGGGTATCTTTCCTTTACATATTTTTTCGCCTGATCAATAGTTGTCTGGTAGGAATCCATCCAGGTGGCAAGTTCCAATTGGTCATCGAAGTCGCTGGACTCCGACCAGTCACTACCACGAAGTCCCATCAATAAAATGCCACCCAATACGAAAAGACTGCATGCAATACTGGAGTATTTGTGCATCATAAGCATCATTGAGACTGTGAACAAATGGACTGATTGGAGTGGAGGGTATCAATCTATCCACATTTTTCGTGCCAAAAGATTCGGTGACGCCAAATAGCCATGAAAAGAATTCAATCTTTCCAAAGAAATTTTAATGGATCCATAACACCTGGCTTAACGCTATTTAACAATCACCCCTCGCTCTACCTGAAACAAATCAAATTATTCACCGCAAAAAAGATGAATTATGAAAAAGTACTTCCTCATCGGCACCCTACTTAGCCTGCTATCGACCATGACAATCGCTCAGAACGAATCTTCTGTAGGCGTTAAAGGTGGCGTCTTATTCTCCAACATCCAGGTGAACGGAGTTATGGATGCACTAATCCCTGAAAAAGCATTTTATACAGGATATGCCACTGGATTGTATTACGATCTACCCCTTAATGACCAGTGGTCGTTTGTACCCGGTGTCAACTACCAGGAGAAGGGATTCCATCTTAAGGAAGGCTGGAATATGAAAGTCTTACAGATTCCCCTGGATGTACAATTGAAAGCCACAACCAAAGTGCAATTTGTGGAAACTCCTTTGCTCCTTAAGTATCGTTTTGGAGAAGGACCGGTCCGGTTCTATCTAGCTGCCGGGCCCTCCGTATCGTATGCGTCCAGAGCACGGCTAGAAACCAAAGCAAGCCTAATCCTGGACTTTAACATCAGCGAGACCAACATCAATCTGAACAACCAGAATTACAATCGTTGGGGTGTAAATGGCGTAGGAATGGCCGGCGTTGAAATTCCTGCCGGAAGGGGTAAAATCTTATTGGAAGGTCAATATCAGCAGTTGATTACCGATTTCATCCGCGATCCAATCGTTGATATCCATGTAAGGAATTATGGTTTCGGATTTAATATCGGCTACCAAATCCCCTTAAATTAACAATTAGAACCAGCACCAATAATTAACAATGGCTGAGCTGCTTCGAACCCGGAGCAGCTTTTCATTTTACCCCTCAGCGCATACAACGATCAATTCAATTGATCATTTCCCACCGGTGGATAGTCATTCTGGGCGGTGATGCGATTCTTCCACCAGATCAGGCCAATTGCTCCTACCAGGACATAGGGCATGGCAAGCATGTAAAGGATTCCTGTGTTCAGCCCTTTGCCTGCAGTGCCTCCATGTTGAAGGTTAGACTCAGCCGTAGCCCGGCACATCGGACACTGAGCGATTAATGAAGAAGCAGCCATCAGGAAAACAAGGGACAAGATGAGCGATAGAATCAATTTTCTCATAGCACAATAATACGAAATCTAGGAATAGCAAGGCATCAACATCAGATAACAGACCGGTCCGGTTATGGCAACATACAACCACAACGGATAAACCCACCTGGCCATCTTGCGATGCTGCACAATTTGCCCCGTATAGCCTCGAATGAATGTAAATAATACCAGTGGGAAACTTACTGCGGCCAGGAGGATGTGCGTCATTAACAGGAAAAAATAAACATAACGTATGGCTCCCGGCTGGCAAAAACGGGTTTCTTCGGTAGTAATGTGGTATAAAACATACGATACTAGGAATATCAGGGAAGTAATCAGGGCAGTAATCATCAGCTTTCGGTGTAAGGAAATCTTTTTCCGCTTGACCGCAATGTAAGCTAATACCAAAATCACTGCTGTAAGTGCGTTCAGAGTAGCATGAAAGGGCGGCAAGATCGAAAAATCCACCTCCGTTTCGAATTTAAACTGCCGCATCAACGCAACCAGAAGGAGCACTACGAAGCTAACGATGTAGGCTATGACATTGAGTTTGCGGGCCAGCTTCAAATCGGGTTGGCTCATAGACTTTAATTTTTTGGCAACAACAGTGCAATATGGGTCACCATCTTTTTCAATTCTTCCGGATTACGCCAATGATAAGTGCTTCGGATTTCATCCTTGGAATCTATCAGCGTAAGAACATCCGGGCCAAAATAAGTTGGAAAACGGGAGCGAATGGACGGCAAATTGGGGTTAGAGCTTACGATCTTATAAGTAGCTAATTCCGGCATTGCATCAACATTATCTGCCATGCCAATCAGTTGGAAATGACTTACCGTGGCGTATTGTTCCTGTAAGGTAAGCAGGGTGGTACCCAGATCAATCCGGTTTCCCGGTGTATAAAAAGCAACCACATGGACATCCCCGGATAACCAGACAGCATTTAATCCCGGGTCCCAGCGAACCAATGAATCGTAGGGCATGGTTCCGAGTAATTCCATCTCCGCAAAATTTTGCTTCTGGAACTCAAATCCCCGTTTCAGGTAGATGTACGAACCGATCGGCAGGACGATAAGAATTAATGCAACTGCAGCCCAAGTAAAGTATTTACGCATTGGATGGCATTTGAATCTTGTGATAAAAAAACATCATAGATGCTTTCTGGTTTAGTCCATGCAATGCTTTTGGCAACCATCAACATTAGGAAGTACAGGCTATTATCCTAAAGCGGAATGTAAGGATCAATCCCCAACTGGCTTGATGGTTTTGACAGTAGGCACCTGTTCATTCTTTTGAATGATTTGATCGCGGTTATGCAACCAGTGGTTTCCTTCCGAGAAAAATGCGATGACTGCCCACACCAATAACAACATGGGAAGAAGTACGCTAAAACGCAGACCTTTCACCTCGTGTCGCATATGCATAAACTCAAATACAATGAGGTAAGCTTTGTATGCACTCATAGCAATCATAATGATTGCTAATATGGCTTCGGCTAAATGAAAGCCACTGATGATATATCCTTTTCCGGTAAGGGCCACCAATACTTCCGTAATGGTTATTGCCCCCAAAATCAAAATGGTTTTTAAAGCTAATTTTTTACCTGCTTCGTGATCGTGTGCCATTCGATAGAGTATTTTGAATCAATTTTACAATAGATAATAAACCAGAAATACGAAGACCCAAACCAGGTCCACAAAGTGCCAGTAGAGTCCAATTTTCTCGACCATTTCATAGCCATTCTTACGTGCTACATAAATGCCACTGATCACATTGATCAAAATGATCGTAAGAAACAAAACCCCTGAAAATACGTGGAAACCATGGAATCCGGTGATGAAGAAGAAAAGAGCACCAAAAGCCTTAGGGCCAAAGGGTGCGGATTTAACCTGACCGGCATCGACGCCCGAGGTCACTTTGAATTTGCGGTGGATGTAACCATCTTCATCAATTAATGCATCCGGATAATCACCAGGATGGCTATGACTTACGGCAGCCTCCCCGTGATCTGCAGTAGCCTCCTCTCCATGACCACCAGCATGTGCGTTGATATTATGAATCAAATAGCTGTATCCGGCTTCAAAGGCTTCTCCTTCACTGCCATCAGCATTCAGGAATATGCCATCTTCGGTCATACGGCCAAAGGGATTCACATGAATGGAGGTATATTCTTTGGCAATAAGCGTGGTCCACTCCCAAGCCTGACAACCCAGGAAGGTAAATCCACCGATAATAGTCAATAACATCCAGTTAATGACACCTTTGCGATTCTCGTTATGTCCTTCCTGCACCGCGCGCATCATCGTAAACGAGCTGGCCAAAAGAACGAAGGTCATGAACGTCACGAAGATGAGTGGCAGGTTTGCCTCCCCGGTAAACGGGAACTTATTGAACACCTTCTCAGGCACAGGCCAATTGGGCATACTGAAGCGCAAGGCTCCATATCCGATCAGAAAGCCGGCAAAAGTAAAGGCATCCGATAACAGGAAGTACCACATCATGAGCTTGCCATAACTGGCCTTCATGGGGGGCTTCCCTCCGGACCAAAGGTTATTGTCCTGTTCGACTACTTCTGTACTAGATATCGTCTCAGCCATATGAACATCATTGTATTAACAGAAAGAATAATAAATATACCCAGAGAAGATCCACGAAATGCCAATACGTAGTGGTCAACTCAAGGCGGGTTAATCGATTTCTTAAGAAGGTAAACGGCAAACTGAATGCCTGTACCATGGCAACGACCATTATGGCCAGGCCGCCCAATACATGGGCAGCATGAATCCCGCTGATCGCATAAAAGAATGAGCCGGAAGGGTTTCCGTTGATCTCAATACCTATCCCATACAAATCCATCCATCCTTTGTATTGGAGGACCAGGAAAGCAATTCCTAACAAAAAGGTAAGCACCAATGCTCCCTTATAGCGGAATTCCTTGCCCGCTTTGTACGATAGATACGCGAACTGAATGGTTACACTGCTTAAAAGTATGACCCCCGTACTTACGTAAAAAATACTCGGAACCTCATAATCAAGCCAGTTACCGGCACCTTTTCGAACCATGTAGGCACTGGTAAATGCTCCAAACATCATCAGGATACTAGCCAGAGAGATCCATAACGCCAATTTGTGCGGATGAATCTTACTCTGCGTATAGCTTTCTTGATGGCTCAATGTCTGCATTAGATTGAATCAATTAATACGACTATAAATGTGATGGGCAAGTACAGTAAGGATGCATACAACAACCCTTTGGCACTTGCTTTATCATTTGCACGGAAGAATCGATATGCTTTCCAGATAAAAAACGATCCTGCTACTCCAAGAGCCAGGCAGCTTGCCCAGGATAAAAGCCCTAGAAATCCCGGTAATGCGCTTACGGGAATGAGTGCCAGGGTATAGATAAAAGCATACTTACTGATGTCACCGGTCTTACCTGCAGCCATATTGGGTAACAACTTGTACCCGGCTACCTGGTAATCCTCAAATCCCAGCCATCCTATCGACCAAAAATGCGGCATCTGCCAGATAAACTGAATGGTAAACAGAATCAGTGCGACCGGGCCAATGGATCCGGAGAAAGCGACATATCCAATCAATGCGGGCAAAGCGCCGGGTACAGCCCCTACCAATACCGAGATCGATGTATATCGTTTTAATGGCGTATAGATAAATGCATACAAGACGAGGGACAAAGTTCCCAAGAGCGTCGTCAACGGATTAAACAGAGCCAGGGCAATGATTCCGGTGGCAGCAAGCAACCCGGCAATGATAACCGCCTGCGAGACAGACATTCGTCCTGCCGGCAAGGGCCGATTGGCCGTGCGGCTCATCAGAGCATCAAAATCCTTCTCCAAAACTTCATTCAGGGTGTTGCTGGCTGCGGTGATGGCAAATCCACCCACAAACAACAATGCCAGGCTACTCCAATGAATGTTGCCGCCAGAGGCAATCAGGTAACCCAGGATAGAAGTAAACACCACCATCAAAGTCAGCCTGAATTTGAAAAGCAACTTCAAATCCTCGACCTTGGAATACGTCTTGGCTTCCAGTGCTCCAACCAACGGCATACTTTGTTCTTTAATTTCCTTCAACGCTTATTGGTATTATAGCTCTACTTAATGATCACCAGCTTCTTCCCCTTCAGCTAACGGAACATACTGAGGTATGAACTCATTTCCATCCTTGGCATAATCGTACGCCCAACGATGTACGGTTGGTATTTTGCCGGGCCAGTTGCCATGTGGTGGATGAATAGGTGTAGTCCACTCTAGGGTATTCGCACCCCATGGATTTTTGGTTTTTACTTTCTTCCCTTTCCAGATGGAGTAGAAGAAGTTAAATACAAAGAGAAGCTGTACAAAAAATACAATGATCGCCGAAATGGTAATGAATTTGTTCATCACAGCAAAATGGCGGAAGGCATCAAACTGATCAAAACTGTAATATCTTCTGGGAACACCAGCCATCCCAATGTAGTGCATTGGCCAGAAGATGGCGTAAGCCCCGATCATCGTAAACCAGAAATGAACTTTACCCATGGTCTCATTCATGAATCGACCAAACATCTTCGGGAACCAGTGATAAATACCGGCAAACATCCCGAAGAATGCAGCGACCCCCATTACAATATGGAAGTGAGCTACGACAAAATAGGTATCATGCATTTGAATATCAATGGCGGAATTACCCAGAAAGATTCCGGTCAGACCACCTGAGATAAACATGGACACAAAACCAATAGAGAATAACATCGGCGTATTTAGCCGAAGATTACCTCCGTAAAGCGTCGCAATCCAGTTAAATACTTTTACTGCCGAGGGAACCGCGATAATTAGCGTGAAAAGCACAAAGAAATTGGATATGAACGGGTTGACCCCGGCCATAAACATGTGGTGAGCCCATACGATGAAGGACAAAAATGCAATCGCTAATATCGAAAGTACCATCGCCCGGTAACCAAAGATCGGTTTGCGGGCATGTACAGACATGACCTCGGAAACAATACCCATCGCCGGGAGGATGATAATGTAAACTTCCGGGTGTCCCAGGAACCAGAATAAGTGCTGATAAAGAATGGGACTACCGCCGGAATAATCAAGTGCTTGTCCGGCTATGTAAATGTCGCTCAGGTAAAAACTGGTGCCTAATATGCGGTCAAACATCAACAACAGAAAACCGGATACCAATACTGGAAATGATAACAAACCGATAATTGCCGTTACCAGGAACGCCCAGATGGTCAAAGGCATACGCCACAAACTCATACCCTTGGTCCGCAAATTGAGAACTGTAGTGATGTAATTAATACCTCCCAACAAAACCGAAACCACAAAAAACACCAAACTGACCAACCATAAAGTCATACCGGTTCCTGATCCTGAAGAGGCCTGTGGTAATGCTGACAAAGGCGGATAAGCCGTCCATCCTCCGGCAAAAGGTCCCGTGCTGACAAATAACGACAGGAACATGACCACGCTGGCCAGGAAGAAAAACCAATACGAAAGCATATTAAGGAAGGGAGAAGCCATATCTCGGGCCCCTATCTGTAACGGGATAAGCAGGTTGGAAAATGTTCCGCTCAACCCAGCTGTAAGTACAAAGAATACGATAATGGTACCATGCATGGTAACCAACGCATAATAGAAATCCTGGGATAAATGGCCAACACCATCATCTCCGATCGTGATCCACTGACCCAAAATAGGCTTTAACCAGGCCATACTTTCTTCCGGGAATCCTAACTGCAAGCGGAATATCACCGACATGGCCGCTCCGATTATTGCCCAGAAAATACCTGTGATCAAAAACTGACGAGCGATGATCTTGTGATCCTGGCTAAAAATATACGTCGTAATGAAGTTAGACTGATATTTATCTCCATGATGATGCTCATGGAAATGATCATCAAATCCTTGCTCCTCAATCAACACTTCAGGCTCATACTTTATTACCTCAGCCATATGCTTGAATTTTCAATTAATTTAAGATTTGGAATTCGGTTCTGCGATTATTTTGTCTTCCTTCTTCGGTATCATTTGTATCCACTGGCCGGTTTTGACCATAACCTACAGCTGTCAACCGGTTTGCATTAATCCCATGTTGAACCAGATAATCACGTACGGATTCCGCACGCTGTTGGGATAATTCCTGATTTGCTGCAGCGTCACCTGTGTTATCCGTATGACCAGCCAATTCTATGCGAAGGTCCGGATGGTCATCCAAAACATCGATCAGGTTGGCCAATTCATAGCGGGACAGTGCGGTGAGAGTTGCGGAACCCGTCTCAAAATGCACGTAGTTCAAACGTACAATGCGGGCAGCAGCCGATGTAGCCGTATCTGCTTTGGCAAAAGCATCCATGAATTCAGCCTTTCTGTTGGCAACATCTACGTTCAAAAGTTGTCCTTTGTACGGGTCGTCATCCGAATTCCTAATGCTATTCAAATAGTACGATTTTTGACTCTGCAACCAAGCATCGTATTCGGCTTCCGATACGATACGTACGGTGCGCCGCATGGAGAAGTGGCCTTTTCCGCATAACTCAGCGCAGGCCAATTCAAAATTCACATTTTTCCAGTACGGACCGAGTGATGGATCCGTTTCATCATACAGAAAGTCATATTTACCGGATGCGCGCAAACGGTCTCTGAATTCCTGCGTCGTTTCTTTTGGGGTGAAAACAAAAAATGTCGGTATACCAGGTATAGCGTCCATCTTAACCCGGAAATGAGGCAGGTAAAAGTCATGCAATACGTCCCGGGCCGTAATCCGGACACGGACTTTGTGATTAACCGGCAGAACGATCTCATCAGGTAAAAAGTCATCCAGGTTCTTGTCGTCGGTATAATCCTGTCCCAGTGGATTTGCAGCAGTAATTTTATGGTAATCCCGCGTTCCCAGCGCACCATCAGGCCCCGGATAACGTAGAATCCAGTTAAACTGAACCCCGGTGGCTTCTATCTCGATGGCTTCTTCATCTTCATTAACGTCTGCCATTACATTGTTCCAGGCAACCAAACCTTTTGCTACCAGGCCACACATCACCAGGGCTGGGATGACTGACCACCAGATCTCCAAGGTGTTATTATGCGGAAGGAACATCGATTTTCTCCCTTTTTCGCCCCGGTAACGGAACGAGAACCAGAACAAGGCTATTTGTGTAGCGATGAATACAATACCGGTGAAAAACAGGGTAATCGAGAATAGGTTATCCAGTTCTTTTCCATGTATACTGGAAGCTTCCAGCGGACCGAAACCAAGCATATAATCTTTATAATAATAAGCAGACCAAAGACAAAAGACCAGGAATGCAATCATAAAAACCAATAACCATCTGGCCTGAACCCGGTTATCCCGGGCTTCCGTTTCTTCTTCTCCACGCAAAATACCCGAAAGTTCGGTGAGTCTTGCGATCTGAACGATCAGTACCATAACCATTATGGCAATTAAAACAATGATCAGCGGAGTCGACATATTACGCGCTATTAATGTTTACAATTTCGAATAAAATGAGTTACACATGATGGTGTAAGCTCTCAGCCAAATAGGGATCGTTTTTCGGTATGAGTGATGCTTTACTTAGTTGCCAGAACACCATATAGATGAACAAGCCCAAAAAGCCTAACATCATACCGATCTCTAAAAATCCCGGCATTCCAAATCCTGCCGCGATTGCATGAGAACCATGATCCTCTCCTGCAGCACTCAGTGCCTGTGTTGTATGCAATACACCCGGCTTAATCATCAGGAAGTAATCAATCCAGTGACCGAAAAAGACCAGGCCGGAAACGAAAAACATGGTTCCCAACTTGCGTTTGGTATCATTCCTCAACAGGATCAGGAACGGCAGCACAAAATTAATGACCAGGTTTCCGTAGAATAACACCGGATAATGATCCCTGCGGGTAAAGAAATAAGTAGTCTCTTCGCCCACGTTACCATACCAAATCAACATAAATTGGGAGAACCACAGATAAGTCCAGAAAATGCTGAACGCAAATAAGAATTTTCCTAAATCGTGCAGATGATCCCGGTTGAATTCAGGATAATACCCTTTGGACTGCAGGTAACCTATAATCATGATGGTCATTGCAACCATAGCGACAAACCAACTGGCAGCGCTATACCATGCAAATAAGGTAGAGTACCAATGCGGATCAACCGACATCACCCATAACCAAATTACCGCAGCGCTGGAAAAGCCGATAAAAGGCAATACAGCCGCAGCCCATACGCGCATCTTGCGGTGTTTTTCAAAATCATGCCCAGGGTCCTGATCTTCCTCCAGGGAAAGTGAGCGGAGTTTACGGGCAAAGTAAATCCAACCTCCCATAATAACAATGGTGCCAAGCAAGTACCATCCTTTATTCAAGAAGTGTGATTTGCCTTTCAGGAGGACATCATCAGCCACTGTTTCTGCATCATTCCAGTGATACAGGTGGTGAAAACCAAGGTAATTACCTAGCCCAAGAATGATCATAAAGATTATACCTACGATCAAAAAAAGACTGAATGATTCCCAAACGCGTTTAAACACCGTATACCAACCGGCCATTCCCGTGATACTGGCGCCCATGAAAAAAAGCGCCATAACCGCGATTCCCGAGAAGAATACGGAATTGTGCAGAAAGTCCGACCAAAAGCGTGCTTTCAGAGGATCATGCTGTAATAATAGAATGATCGCGCATAGCAGTCCGATCCCCATCAGGGTGCCTAAAAACATGCGCTGACTCCGTTCAAAAGTAAAGGTATTCATACTCTTGTTTTCCGATTGATTAGTGCTCTGAATGACTTTCTGTTGACATTTCTTCCTGCATGCTGGCCGATTCCGCCGGCATGTTATCTTCGTCCGACTTCCACTGTGCCCCAGGGATATCGACCGTATTTAATGTATTTGCATCCTCCGTATAGGTGGCCCCGTTTTTCGCAGCTTGCAAGGAACGGATGTAATGGATCACCTGCCAGCGTTCTTCGTAGGACAATTTATCCTCATAGGCACCCATGACGTTTTTACCATACATGATGGCGTAATAGTACCGACCATTGGAGGCATTGATGAAATCATCACTGGTGAAAATGGCTGGCTGGGCCGGGTATTTCCCTCCGTCGTCACGAACCAGATAACCCAATCCGTCCCCTTTATCTCCGTGGCAGATCCCACAATAAATGGTATAAAGGTTTTTGCCTTCCGCTAACCCTGCTGCGGTAATAGGATATGGATTCTGAATGATCTCTTCCATAGCACGGGTCCTTTCCTCTTCACTGGAACCATAATAGAAGGGAACTGCGCCATTCAACGGGATGTTGATATTCCCTGGCTCGACGCCACCACCTTCATAGCCCCGGGCAATGGTACCTTTCACTGGAAGCCGGGGAGTGGCGTAAGCCTTTAACTCCTGGATCGTTCCCCAGGTATTGTAATAGTAATAGTTCAACACATTAGCTTCATAAGCCGTGGAGTGTACCATATCCGGCATGAATTCATGACCGGTACGGTTGCCTTTAGCCGGTGAACAGGCGTACACCAGGACGACCAATCCCAGTACAAATACACCATATTTTATTGCTCGCATCATATCTGTTGCTTAGATGGTTTTTGTATGAATTTCTTCCGCCCCGCTGTCTTTGAGGAAAGATTTCACTTTATCAATATCCTTATCGCTCATGCCATGCTGGTCAAATGCAATGCAGAACTTATCGTCCGTAATCCGGTCATCCAGGGTTGGATTTGTAACACCGGGACCTAAGCCACCGATCACATAAAAGACAACCACCATACCTATGGAGGCAAACAATACGGTGAGCTCAAAGGTGATCGGAATGAAAGCCGGAACGGACCAGTAGGGTTTACCTCCGATAATTATCGGCCAGTCATCGGTAAAAATCCACGTCATACCCAGAAAGGCGGTGAGAGAACCGATCAGACCAAAAATGAACCCAACTATGTGAAGCCTGGACTCCTTCAAGTCCAACGCCTCATCCAGGCCATGCACCGGAAATGGAGTGAAGACATCCATGATGTCCAGATGAGCGGCCTTAGCCTTCTTTACTGCCTTGAGCAGTACTTCTTCATCTGAATACAATCCGAATAAAACGTCTTTGTGGTTTGCCATTGCTCAGCTATATGTAATGATTAGGATTCTTGTGTTATTTCGGAAGAATGATGGTGGTGTGCATCTTTACCAATATACTGATCACCAGCAGATTTCAGGATGTGTTTGATCTCCGCTACTGCAACCACCGGAGCCAGTCTGGTGAACAGGAGGTAGAACGTAAAGAAGATACCAAGTGTGCCCAGGAAAATGCCTATCTCTACCCAGGAAGGAGAATAATAACTCCATGAAGATGGCAGGTAATCACGGGCTAATGTCGTGGCGATAATTACAAATCGCTCAAACCACATACCTATGTTTACAAAGATCGACATGAAGAAAGTCCACCAAACACTACGGCGAATTTTCTTTGACCAGAAAAGCTGTGGTGAAATCACGTTGCATAACATCATCCCAAAATACGACCACCAGTAAGGTCCTAATGCCCGGTTGAAGAATGCAAATTGTTCGTAAATGTAGCCGGAGTACCAGGAAATGAATAGCTCCGTCAAATAAGCAACCCCAACAATCGTCCCCGTTAAGAGGATGACCTTGTTCATGGATTCGATGTGCTCCAAGGTAATGTATTGCTTGAGGTTCAACACTTTACGTGTGATGACCATCAGCGTCTGTACCATCGCGAAGCCGGAGAAAATAGCCCCTGCCACGAAATAAGGAGGGAATATGGTCGTATGCCAGCCAGGGATCACCGAAGTGGCAAAGTCAAAACTTACAATGGTGTGTACGGAAAGTACCAGTGGGGTAGCCAACCCAGCCAGAACCAGTGAAAGGGATTCATGACGCTGCCAGTGTTTGGCAGAACCCGTCCATCCAAAGGAAACGAAATTGTACATTTTCCGGCGTAACCCTTTCGAACGGTCCCTTAATGTCGCGAAATCAGGTACCAGGCCCGTGTACCAAAACAACAAAGACACTGTGAAATAGGTACTGATGGCAAACAAGTCCCACAACAATGGCGAGTTAAAGTTCGGCCAGAGCGGTCCCCTGCTGTTCGGATAAGGGAAGAAGAAGAAGACAACCCAGATTCGCCCAACGTGGATGGCCGGAAATAAAGCCGCACACATTACCGCAAAGATGGTCATAGCTTCTGCTGCCCGGTTTACACCGGTACGCCATTTCTGACGGAAAAGCAACAATATCGCAGAAATAAGGGTCCCTGCGTGACCGATACCGATCCACCACACAAAGTTGGTAATATCCCAACCCCACCCTATGGTCCGGTTCAGATTCCACTCTGTAATACCATCCCATATGGTTAAGACGATGCAAATAACTCCAATCGTCAGAAAGGTCAGAGCGACCGCAAATGCACCCCACCAGGCGGCATTTGGCCTCTTCTCGGTTGGCGTCGAGAGGTCCTCTGTGATCTGATGATAAGTCTTATGACCTTCAACTAATGGAGCTCTGATCGGTGAAACAGGAGAATGACTCATTATTAATGAATTAATTTCGTTGAATTTAGACTTTCGTTTCAGGCGTCCAATGCCTCATTGGCATTGTTCACTTTAACCGTATAGTTTACACTGGACCGTACGTTGGTCTCTTCCAATACGATGTAGTTCAGAGGTGATTTGAACTTCCCGGTCAGTTCTCCTTCCGGGTTGTTCTTATCACCGAAGGTAATGGCTCCGGTCGGACATGCTGTTTGACAAGCCGTACGGACATCGCGGTCCAGTAGACGGCGGTCCTCTTTTTTGGCATTCAACTTACCTTCCTGGATCCGTTGTACGCAGAATGAGCATTTTTCCATCACCCCGCGGCTCCGGACCGTAACATCCGGGTTCAGGACCATCCGGGTCAAATCATCTGCATAAAACTGGACTTTTTCCTGGTTGATCTTATGTTCGTTGATCGGCCATAGATCCGCAGTCGTATAATCCGCCCAGTTTAACCGGCGTACTTTATAGGGACAGTTGTTGGCACAGTAACGCGTACCTACACAACGGTTGTAAATCATTTGATTCAATCCTTCCGAACTGTGGTTGGTGGCATCGACCGGACAAACGTTTTCACAAGGCGCATTATCGCAATGCTGACACATCATCGGCTGATAAACCGTCTTAGGATTCTCAAAGTCTCCGTAGAAATAGCGGTCAATCCGTAACCAGGTCATCTCCTGATGACGAGCGACGTTATGCTTGCCAACGACTGGAACATTGTTTTCAGACATACAGGCGACCGTGCAGGCACCACAACCGATGCAGGCATTCAGATCGATATGCATGCCCCAATGATGACCACGGCTGTAATGGTCGGAATAATCCGGATACAGACTCTGAGCATTCAGATGCTGGAATTCCTCACGCTGTTCATGCAATTCTTCCAGGAAGGTCTCCAATTCGCTGACATGCGCTCCGTGAATAATGGACCGGTCGGTCAATGCACCCTGGAATCCACGGCGGGTCTTTTTGAAAAATGGTATGGATACAGAAGCCAAAGCAGCTTCGTCTGCATTGATTTCATCGCCATTTTTGTCCAGCGTCTTTACCCCCATGGTATGGTGGTATTGAACACAGGCAAAATGATCCTCACGCCCGGCTTTACCACTCACCTGGATTCCGGAACGATAATACTGGAATAAACCATTATCGATCTGAATCAGTGATTGAACATTAACACCGATATCGTTTCCGCAACGTCCGGCTGCTGTCCTGCCGTATCCCATGGCAATACCAAAAGTATTATCCATTTGGCCAAATTGCTGGATCACAGGTACTTCCAGGCTCGATTCACCGGAGGTTAAGCTAACCAGGTCTCCGTCTTTCAGTCCGGCAAATCCTTCAATGGTTTTCCATCCATCAAAAGAAACGGGCACGGACAGATAATTCCCCCACACGCATCGATTGACCGGATCCGGCATCTCCTGCAACCAGGGGTTGTTTGCGTATTGACCGGCACCCATGTTGACGGTCTCAAAGAGTGACAATTCCATGCCTTCCCCGGCAGGTTTCCGGACTTGTAAACCACTGACATCCACTGCGTTATATGCAGGCTCCGTGTTACCTCCCGCGTTAAATACCCCATTGTGCAGGGTGTGATCCCAGAAAGCCTGGAATACCGAATATTCAGACTGATGCGGAAACATATTTTCTTTCCACAGCTCCTGGATGAAATCATGGTAAGGCTGGTCTCCAGTGGAAAGTTTGGCACTCTTAGCCCAGGTTAAAAAACTCAGTCCAACCTGACGTGTATCAAACAGCGGGTTGATGGTCGGCTGCATCAGGCTATAGACACCTGCTTTGGGTTCGACATCCCCCCAGGACTCCAGGATATGATGATCCGGAGCAGCCCAATGGCAACGGCCGGTGGTCTCATCCACGTGGGAATTTGTAGAAATACACAGAGGAACTTGTTCCAGTGCAGTATTAAAAGCTTCAGCTTGCGGCAGGTCAAAGGATGGGTTGGCTCCCAGGATGAAAAGTACATCTACCTGCCCCCCTTGCATCTCTTCAATTAACCGGGCTACATCTCTCTCGTCTCCCTGACGTTGCTTGGATGCATGCTCGAAAGTGATGGTCTTTCCATAATTGCCCAAAAGCAAATTAATCTGGTTGACCAACAGTTGTTCGGATACCATATTGGACCCGCTTACGACGAGGGATGCTCCTTTATTTGCAAGAAGATCCTTTGCGGCTGCTTTAATGGCTGCTGTGGCTTTTTCATTCAGACCTGCAGGAGCATTAACACGAGAACCTCCGGTCTGAGATGCAATTTCATTATACAGGGCAGCAATGGCAGCCCCCTGTTCGCTTGGTTTTACCAAAATCCGGTTATCGGCATTGGAACCGGTCAAGGACATATGTGATTCCACATGATAGTGACGCGACATCGTCGCATGTTCTTCATGTTCGATTTTACGGTTCTTCACATAGCCTTTCGCATATTCAATGGGTGATATCCAGGTCCCCAGAAAATCAGCTTCAAAACCAATGATAACTTTTGCTCCGTCAAAATGATAATCCGGAACGGTTTTCATGCCAAATTGCTGTTCATTGGCAATAAGCATGGCTGCTGATGAAACTGCATCGTACTGGACCAGTTTCGTATTGGGATAAGCTGCACTAAATTCAGCAATAGCTGCATGCAGTGCTGGGCTTAATAGCGTATTGGATAAAATACGAATTTTCGACTCTGGCCTTAATGCTCCGATAACTTCTTTATCAATTGCTGCCCAGCTTCCATCACTGACCAATCCATCCGCGATACGCCCCGGGCCTTTGATCCGGTTGACATCATAGAGTTCCAGCACAGTAGCCTGGGCCCTTGCTGACGTTCCGCCCATGGTGACCGGAGAAAGATCATTTCCTTCAATCTTTATCGGGCGTCCTTCCCTGGTTTTAACCAGTACGGCGCAGTAGTCACCGCCTTTAACAAAGGAACTGGCATAATAATTTGCCACTCCGGGAACGATGGCATCCGGCTTAACGACATACGGAATCGCTTTGCGTACCGGGATCTCACAGGCTGCGGCCACTGTGGCTGCTCCCAAACCAAATCCAAGGTATTTCAAAAAATCCCGGCGAGTAGCTCCCACCTGTTCCAGCGTGGACGATTCTGCCATCTTGTCCAAAGGAATACGGGCAAATTCGTTGCCGGCCTCCTCCATAAATTTCGGATCGTGATTAAGGTCCTTTTGTCCGATCCAGATGGCTACTTTATTGTCTTTCATAAAGCAAGTTATGTGCTGCTTACAAATCTTATTGTTATCGAATCAATAGTGGCATTTCTGACATTCGGTTCCTCCGATGTCTTCCACGGTAACACCGGTCCGTTTGCCGGCTTCCAGCTCATCATGGTATTTCTTGTAGGAATCGAGGTAATAATTATTATCTCCAAAACTCGAAACTTCCGTTTGGCGGTGACAATTCACGCACCATCCCATGGACAAGGTAGAATACTGACGAACCACCGGCATTTCTTCAACTTTGCCGTGACATTGCTGGCATTCCAGTTTTCCAACAGTAACATGCTGCTGATGGCTGAAAAATACGTGATCAGGTAAGGCATGGATACGAACCCATTCGATGGGTCCCTGCAGGTTCGGCTTGGTGTCGCTCGTCAGGGATTCTTCTATGTTCGCCCATTGCTCTTCCACGGTACGGGTACCATCTGCATCCAGTGAAGCAACTTCCGCCGTTTCCATGTATTGATTGCCGATCCATTTTTTATAAATAGCGGCAATTTCATCATTGGTTAGTGATTCGTAATCATCAATGTATTTGTCGGTATTGGGATCAAAGCCTGCTGCAACAAAAATTTTCGTCAGCTCTGCCGTGCCATAGGTGCTACCATTTTTGATGGCGCGGTGGCAATTCATACAGGTATTTGTCGCTGGAATGATCGAGTGTTTGGAGCGGCGAGCTCCATCATGACAGTACTGGCAATCGATCTTATTCAGTCCAGCGTGGGTTACGTGAGAAAATTTAATGGGCTGATCCGGAGCATAATTTTGCTGGCGACCCAGTGCAACTCCATTTTTCACTGTCGTGTAACTACCCAACACAATCAAGGCAAAAATAGCAAACCCGATCACCGTCCTATTGGTGAACATACTCCAGAAGGATGGCTTGACCGGTACTTCCCCGCTTGCCTCGGCATTTACAATCCCGCGGGTGTTCAGGATTACACGGCTCATCATGAAGGCCAGGAAGACCAAAGCAATCAGCAGGATGTAATAGACGTAATTTTTTGAATTGGATTCGACGGGTACGCCATCTTGTCCGGTCGCAGTCGTTAGGGCGGCGGCAGGAGCTGCGGTAAACACATCATTTACATAGGCAAGGATGTTAGCAATTTGCGCATCCGTCAAATTCTCAAAAGGCTGCATAACGGTAGGACTGTATTCCTTCCATAGTTCAACAGCACGGGGATTACCATCCACAATCAATTTTTGGGAATTTCGGATCCAGGCATGTAAATCTTCCGTATTAGGCCATCGTTCTTCAACGCCTCCCAATGCCGGTCCAATCAATTTGTCCTTCATGTTCTTGTTGTGGCATGTAGCACAATTGGTCCGGAAGAGGTTCTTACCCTCATCGATGTTATCCTGAGCAAAAAGGGCCAGGGCAAACAAGAAGCCCAGGCTGCTTAAAACCAGGCGACGCATGTTGATCTTCATATTTTTAGAAAATTTCAGCCTTTCAATGATTTTCACGATGAGGTGTTCAAAAATGTTAACCCTCTGTTAAAAACCCGCGCAAAAATAACGAGCGGTCCTATAGTTTACAATAAATCCACTTAAGCTCTATCTATTTAGACATTATCTAAATTATCCATCCAATTATACGGACACTTCTGCCTTTATATGCGGGTATGGATGGTAATCGATCAATGAAAAATCGTCAAACTTGAATTCAAAAATTGAACGCACGGATGGATTTATGATCATTTTCGGAAGCATCCTTGGCGCTCGCTCCAATTGAAGGCGCGCCTGTTCCAGATGATTGGAATACAGGTGGGCATCACCAAAAGTATGGACGAAATCACCGGGTTCAAGATCGCACACCTGCGCCATCATCATCGTTAACAAAGCGTAGGATGCAATATTAAATGGTACCCCAAGGAAGACATCAGCACTGCGTTGATACAATTGACAGGATAACTTCCCGTCTGCAACATAAAACTGGAACAGGGCATGACAGGGCGTTAAAGCCATCTGATCCAATTCCCCTACGTTCCAGGCACTGACAAGGATCCGTCGTGAGTCCGGATTATTTTTAATCAATTCGACAGCCCTTGAGATCTGGTCGATCGTTTTACCGTCCGGAGATTCCCAACTACGCCATTGTTTTCCATAGACCGGTCCCAACTCACCTGCTTCATCCGCCCACTCATTCCAGATACGGACACCATGTTCCTGCAGATAGCCCACATTGGTATCTCCCTGCAAAAACCAAAGCAGTTCGTAGATGATCGACTTCAGATGTAATTTTTTAGTGGTCAGCATGGGGAACCCTTCCGCAAGGTTAAAGCGCATCTGATAACCAAAAACACTGATGGTACCTGTACCGGTGCGATCGGTTTTCACTACACCGTCAGCCAAGATATGTCGTAATAGATCCTGGTAGGCTTTCATCTCATGATGGCTTTAATCCGTTTGGACGCTGCAAGATAGTTTTTTCTTATTAGGTATATAAAAAAACCGAATATGAAATATAAAATCCAGGGCAATATATGAAGATTTCTTCATGAATTTGGAGTCTCAATATTTTGAACTTCATAGCCCAGGTTGGAGGGAAGTTCGGGATCTGACTACTGACAATATCCGTTTTAATCAGGCCGGTCCTGGTTCCAATAATTCCTGACCATTGTGTAAAAAAACAAAAAGGCCCTTCCGTTACCAGAAAGACCTTTCATCGTTTTAAGTCAGGTTTAGCGACTATTCATTGGATTCAGCCTGTTGTAAAAGGCCTTCGGCATGTGTTTTCAAATTAGCTGGAGGATTCATTCCCAAACATTTTTTCAATGCGGAAACGGCTTTATCCTTTTCTCCATTGGAAAGATATCCTTCGGCGAGGCTATCCCACACGTTTGGATCATCTCCATTTTTGGCCACATTTGCTTCGAAGATCTCCACTGCACCTACCGTGTTCCCAGCCATTAACAGCTGATAGCCATAGGCGTTCAATTCCTGATTGGAGCCCATCGATATGGCTTTTGCTTTCAGGCTTTCGGCTTCCTTGGTCTTACCCTCCTTCTTAAGAATAGCGACCTTCACCATGGAGGGATTCATACCTCCGCCCTGAGCGATAGCAACATCGGCCCAGTCAGCTGCCTGATCCATACTTTCCTGTTTCATCGCGTAATTTGCTGCTGCCGCATACTCCTTCCAGGTCACATTGCCGCGGGAAAGATCTTCCCGGATAGAAGTCAATTCTGCCCCAACAGCAGCTTGTCCGGTTAACCCTTTCGATTTACTGCTCAGTTGGGCCTTGCGCAGGATGTTCTGTGCATTTGGCGCCATAAATACCGAGCGCGTTGCCCACTGGAGCCCCTGTTCCAAATGGGTATTATTCACCAGGCAATACCCAGCTGCTTCATGCCAACCTTGCCAGGTCCATCCCGGTTTAGTCCTTAGCTGATCGGCGAGACTCTCCACCACCGTTTTTCCAACATCCACCGTAATTTGAAAGCTAATGGCTTTATCCCCCCAGGTAACCGCGCAGTTTACCGCTTCGGGAGTTAAATCTTCAAAGTTGTATTCCAACTGTTCACGAGGTTTATCAGCTGGAATAAAAGCTGCATTTACGCGAAGAGCATCCTCGGCTGGATCGTAGCTGAAACTTCCCCAGGAGGTGCTATTCCGGGAGAAAATAACCGTAACTGATTTCTCCTCCACCAAAAAATGCAGTCCGTACTTTCCGGCGTCCAATGGTTTCCCATTAATTTGGACTGGTGTCGAAACCTCTATGACGGTATTCTCATTGGCACCGGCACGCCAAACCTGGCCGAAAGGCACCAGTTCACCCCAGATAATCCGTCCGTTTACAGCCGGACGATGGTAATCCACTTTTATCCGGGTAAGCCCGATTTGCTGCATAACAGATGCTGCGGGGCTCACGTCAGGAGTGACGGTTAATTGCGTTTGAGCCCCAGCCGGGAGGGTTAACAAAACCACTAAAAAGGTCCAGAATAATCTCATATTGTCAGGTTTATACCGGAAGTTAAATGGTAGCCAGGCAATCAGGCACACTTAAGTGATGAATGGTTTTATTCTGTGGCAAGTCGTTATTCCTTCCTTCTTATCTTCCAGAAAATGGATGTAATGAACCAATTGATTAGCTTTGCCACGACCAAAATGGGGTCTGTTTACCCCAAATTATTTACAGATCAACCGGCATTTTGAAGGCAAAACCACATATCGTATTAATAGGTCCTGCCTATCCCTACCGGGGAGGGATTGCTTCCTTTATCCACCGATTGGGTGAAGAATACCGTAAACATGATTATTCGGTTGAAATCATCACTTTCACCTATCAATATCCCGGCTTTCTATTCCCCGGGACCAGCCAATACAATAGCGGTCCAAATCCGACCACCATTCCAATTGAGCGAAAAATCCATGCCCTAAATCCCATATCCTGGATCCGGACCGGTCTTTATATCCGAAAAAAGAAACCAAGCCGGGTACTTATCAACTACTGGATGCCGTTCTTTGGGCTTTGTTTTGCAGTAATTGCCCGCATAGCCAAAAGAAATCTGTTCACCACCATCACCAGTGTTATCCATAACATCATTCCACACGAAAAAAGACCTTTTGACCGCCTCTTTACCCAACAGTTTGTGAACGCATCCGATGAATTTATTGTCTTGTCCAGGAAAGTGGAAGAACAGATGCAACTTTTCATCAACAAGCAACCGGTACGCTATCATCCGCACCCTATTTATGACAACTATGGCGTACCTGTTGACCGTCAGACAGCATTGACTGCATTAAAACTGGAACCAGATTATCGCTACATCCTTTACTTTGGTTTTATCCGTAAATACAAAGGATTGGATCTGTTGATCCGGAGCATGAAAGATCCCTATTTTCATGAAAACCGCATCCGGCTGCTTATTGCCGGTGAATATTATGAACCAAAGGAAGAATATCAAGCCCTCATCAAGGCGCTCCCTTATCCGGAAGTGATCCTGGAACATTCCGAATTTATTCCGGATGATCGGGTGAGATATTATTTCAGCGCTGTTGATCTTGTCGCGCAGCCTTACCGGTCGGCCACCCAGAGCGGCATTTCACAACTGGCCATTTATTTTGAAAAACCCATGGTGGTCACCCGGGTAGGAGGTCTTCCTGAAATAATCGGGGATCGCAAGGGAGGATTGGTTGTCGATGCGGAACCTGACGCCATTGGAGCTGCGATCAAAACCTACTTCCAGGAGGGCCATCAGGCCGAATACACCCGCTACATTCAATCCATTAAGCCAATGTATTCCTGGACGGCATTTTTTGAATGCATCGAACAGCCAGGAAAAATCCCATCCAATTCCAAGCCATGAAAGAACAAATAGCCGACATCATCCAGTCCAGCATCCGGGTCAAAGAGCAATTGCTTAAGGACCCTGAACTGATCCATCGAACCGCTCAAGCGGTTGATGCTTGTGTGACCGCCCTTTCCCGAGATAGTAAAATTTGGTTTTGCGGTAATGGGGGAAGCGCAGCCGATGCCCAACATTTGGCGGCTGAACTTTCCGGTAGATTTTATCGCGATCGTGCTCCGCTTTTTGCAGAGGCATTACATGTTAATTCATCCTATTTGACTGCCGTCGCCAATGACTATTCCTTTGATGAAGTTTATGCCCGCCTGGTTCGTGCAAAAGGCCGGCCCGGAGATGTCTTGTTTGGTTTAAGTACCTCCGGGAATTCGCCAAATATTCTGCGGGCCTTTGAGGAAGCTAATCAGCGATCCATTACAACCATCGCGATGACGGGGCAAAGCGGCGGCAAACTAGGGCCAAGCGCTACCATACTGATCAATGTCCCCTCTACCGACACGCCCCGGATCCAGGAGAGTCACATCCTTCTCGGACACATCATCTGTGAATTGATCGAACAGAAACTGTTTCTTTAAGATATCCGTGGTGACCTTACGCTCCTGACCAGGCTATGATACGCGGGGATTACTTTTCTTTCAGGTAAGCGCGTATTTCCGATTTATGCCCCCGACTGGAAGACCAACTCATTTGATTGGAAAGGATAACGCGATAGGTATTATTTCCGAGGTAATGGACCTGCATGATGTGCAGACGATTGACCACATACGATCGATGGATCCGCAGGAACATTTTTTCTGGCATTTTATCAATCATCTCCGCCAGGGTCATTCGCACCAGATATCTGGTGTCCAGCGTATATACATGAAGGTAGTTGCCATCGGCACGAATTCCGATCAGGCCATCGTAACGAAGGGTTTTGTCAATGCCATTGGCATCTTTAACGACCAGGGTGGCTTCATCCGGTCCGGATATTGCAACCGATGGTTGCTCCGGCGGGCTCCCTTTCTGACGGCTTAGCAGGATCTGCTTGCGGGCATGGTCGTAAGCCCGGGCAAACCGTTGGTCATCGTACGGCTTCAACAGGTAATCAATGGCCTGGACGGCAAAAGCCTGGACGGCATACTGGTCATAGGCGGTCACAAAGATGATAAATGGTTTGGAAGCTTCTCCCCGCATCTCAAGAACCTCAAAACCGTTAAAATCAGGCATGTGAATATCCAGAAAGATCAGATCTGGCTGGTGTTCACGCATCTGCTGGATGGCTTCCTTTCCATTGCGCGCTTCACCAATTACATCAACTTCCGGATAGAGCGCTAGGAGCCGTAGTATTCTGGCACGAGCCAGCGGCTCATCGTCAATGACCAGAGTCCTAATGCGCTGCATGTTAAGCCATCTTTTTGGGAAGGACCACAGTAACAACGAACCCCGGATGTCGATCTCCTGCAATCACCAGGCTGGCCTGATCCTGGTATATGAGCTCAAGACGTTCTTTAACATTTCGTAACCCGATTCCCTTCTGAAATAAGTCCGCAAATGCTTCTGTGGCGCCCTTACCATCATCTGCTACCTTAAGGCATAGCCGATCTCCATCACACCATTTAGCAGACACCCTGATGGTACATGCTTCCAGTCGTCCGGAAAAACCATGCTTCAGGGCATTCTCCATCAAAGGCTGGAGTATAAATGCCGGTACCAGGACGCCATGGGTTCCCGGGTCAATATCGTAATCAATCCTGAGGCGATCGTTAAAACGTACCTGTTCGATATCCAAATAATTGCGGACGAATTCCAATTCTTTTTCAAATGGGATTAAATGATTTTCATGGGTTGCCAGCAAACCCCTTAAAAGATCTCCTAACTTCCGGACCATGGTCTGCGCTGCCTTGGGGTCAATATCAACCAGAGAGGATATGGTATTCAGCGTATTGAACAAAAAATGCGGCTGAAGCTGCAACCGCAATGCATCCAGCTGGGACTGATTGCGCTGGGACTCCAACCGAACCAGCTCCAATTCCTTTTGTTTGAACTTCCTGGAAGAATCAATACCGGCAAAAACGAGATATAAAACCCAATACTCGACCCACTGACCAATGAAACCGGCAGGTATGCGTACCGAAGTGTTACGAATCATCTCCCAGGTGATCTTTTCATATCCGGTCAGGTGGTATGGAACCCACCAGACGACATAGGACATGATTTCATGAAACATTGCAATCACCATACTGAATCCGATAGCCTGTGCCCACCGCCAGGATGTGGTTCCCTTTCCAACCGGAAACTGTAACAATGCCCAGTAAACCAAAGGTGCAATAAATCCCCACAACGTCTGGTTGGTGAAGGGTGGGATAAAGTAATTCTCAAAAGTCCATTTGGTTATCTCCCCGGACATCCAGAAAGTAAAATAAAACCGCAAACCCAGGAGTAATCCCAGACCAATACCCAACAGGATCATATAGAGGTAAGGGACCGGTAATTGTCCCCAAAAACTACGAATCCCGGATTGGCTTAGCGATTTATTCATTACGGCTAAAATACAGGATTTATCTCCTCAAAGACTGCGTATTACCTGACAGCCAATGAATATGGGACCAATAGGTCAAACAAGGGACTAATGGTTTTCTACCATTCTTCGATGCATCTGCTGCTGCACTTGATATATTTTGTATTTTTTTGGCCAAATTCTAATTCACCCAATTTTTACCTATGGCACAGAAAATTTCAAGAAAATCCTTTTTAGGTGGTATTGCGGCGCTTACAGGATATTCTACGTTACAACCTTTTATACCGGAATACCGGTCTGAAACAAGTGATCACTCCGGAATTCAACTTGGTCTGGCATCCTATACCTGCCGGGAGTTTAGTCTCGATGAAACCATTGCAATGGCGAAACGGGTCGGATTGATGAACATAGGATTGAAGAGCATGCACCTACCCCTCGAGGCCTCTGATGATGAAATCAGGATGGTAGCTCAAAAGGTTCGGGATGCAGGACTCAATCTGTATGCTGCCGGTGTAATTTACATGAAATCAGCCGAAGAAGTGGCCAATGCCTTCAACTATGCCCAGGTAGCCGGCATTGGAGTGATCGTGGGGGTTCCCAATCACGACCTATTACCTCAGGTTAATGAATTGGTAAAGAAAACAAATATTAAAGTCGCGATCCATAATCATGGCCCCGGTGACAGCCTGTACTCCAGCGTGAATGATGTACATAATCTGATCAAAGATCTTGATCCGCGGGTAGGATTTTGCATTGATATTGGCCATGTGGTGCGCATCAATGAAGATCCTGCTCAGATGATCATGAAATACCATGACCGGTTGTACGATCTTCACCTTAAGGATGAAACCCAAAATACGGCAGAGGGGACCCCACTGGAAATCGGCCGGGGTGTCATCGATATTCCGTCGGTGATCAAAGCATTGCAAAAAGTCAAGTACCAGGGATTTGCGGCCATAGAATACGAAAAGGATGGAAAAGATCCGCTTCCCGGCTTAGCCGAATCGGTCGGTTATCTGCATGGGGTTTTGAAGATGCTTACGTAAACCGTTTTATTCCGGGGTCAGCTAATTTCAAAAGCATCGCATTAGAATGGGCCATGCTACTGCGAATGCTTTTATATGGTTTAGGTTAACTATCCCAGGCCATATAAGCTGGCACCTTTTGTAAAAAGCTTATCGGCCTCGTTTTTAGTTCTTGCATCGACCTCCAGAACCGGAGCGTGATGTGGTTTGATGCGGGCGTCAATGATCAATGGCCCATGGCATCCCCAATGTTTATCCTCATTAAAAGCATCCACTCCCGAAATATCCGGAGCTGGGTTGGATCGAGTAAAGGTCACCCAAAGAAAATTATTCAGCGTCCTGGCGCAAAAGGCTGCATCATCCACAAGGACCAGCAGCGGGAACTGATCTGCCAAACGCACGGAGACAAATTGGATCAACTCATCCTTCCAAGCCTTTTCAGCAACAGCATTTTGGTAGCCAGAAGTCTCCAAACAAAGTATCCCGGGAAGTGGCACTGTAATCTTGGTTATCCTTTCCACAACCGGAAAATCGCCAGGTACCGTGTCTCCAAGTGTTCTTATCCTGGAACCGCGGGCAGCAATCACCAGTTTAGACCCGGCATTCCAATGATCTCCCGAATAATCGAGGGTATCAATGGTTGTCTGGGTCTGAAAATGAAGATCGCGCTCCCAGCGTACTCGTTCCAGCACATGACCTAAGAAACGGGGAATATCATCGGTATTGAGATCTGTATCCTCATCCTGAGCGGCAATAATCAGGTATTTGGCAAGCGAGGTTTGGCCTTTGCCGAGCAGGTGATTGGCTATCGTGAGAATCTCTTCAGGCCTTCGATCGCGGAATGGCATGTAACGTTCCTTTCCAACGGCTAACAGCAAAGGATGTACTCCGGCCGCATCAACTGCATTCAAAGAAACCAGTCCGGGAAATTCCGTTGAGGCTAAAGGCTTTACGATCTCATGAATCAGATATCCAAACCAGGAATCTTCCTGGGGTGGCCTGCCTACGACCGTAAAGTGCCAAACGGCATCTTTACGGTGATAAACCTTATCCACCCGCATAACCGGGAAAGGATGTTCAAGACTGTAGTAGCCCAGATGATCACCAAAAGGACCTTCCGGTTTCAATGATCCGGGCAAAATCTCACCGGTAATACAAAAATCAGCATCAGCACTGATAACATGGTCGCCATCCCACCGGTACCGGTACCGCCTGCCAGCCAACATCCCGGCAAAAGTCATTTCCGACAATCCTTCCGGTAATGGCATAATGGCCGTAAATGCAAAGCTTGGCAAGCCACCCACAAACACCGATGCAGGAAAAGGAATTCCTTCAGCCTGGTAAGCCTGATGATGGATCCCAATCCCTCGATGCAATTGATAGTGCAGTCCTACTTCTTTGTTCGGTTGGTAAGCATTCCCGGATAACTGGATGCGGTACATGCCCAGGTTGGAATGCATGATGTTTTTATCCCGCGGTGGTAGTGTGCAAACCTGGGGAAGCGTAATAAAAGCCCCGCCATCATTAGGCCAGCCGACGACCTGTGGCAATTGATCAATGGTCGTCTGACCATATTCAACCGGTGTGACGCGCCGCATTCTTCTGGGGAGAGCGCTCAACGCTGTCCATCCGACCCGGGGTGCCCGATACCAATTGGAAAGGAGATATGCCGGATCATTTTTTACCCGGACAAGTTCTTCAACGCGCGCCAGGGTATGCCGGAATAAAAAGCGGACTCTCTCTTTACTCCCATAAACATTGGAAGCAGCTGAAAATGGACTACCCTTGACCTTACGGAACCATAAAGCAGGCCCCCCTGCTTCAAAGACGCGTCGATGTACCTCTGCCATTACCAGATGGGGATCCACTTCTTCCCGCACTTCCACCAGATGTCCCTGGCGCTTTAAATCTTCTAGACTGTCTCGCAAGCTACGGTACATGAATCCTTATTTTCGCTTGTAAAATAACAGTTGTCTCCATATGTTTGATCAAATAGCAGTTCCTGACATGTTGATGCCGGTATTTTACAGCCAGATCATCCTACCATCCCGCCAATCCAATGCTGATGGTAACCCGTGAAATACCTGCAGAATTGGCAGCTTGGTTGGCCGAATCGCTTAAGGAAGAATACGAACCGTTTCAACAATCGATTCAGGAGGATCCTGTGATTGGTCTTCGTACCAATCCCGCTAAATCCTATCCGATACCCTGGGCTACACGTCCTGTCCCCTGGCACCCAAACGGATATTTTTTGGATGTCCGGCCGGGGTTTACCCTGGACCCGGGATTTCATGCCGGAGCTTATTATGTTCAGGATCCTGCGACCATGGTTATTTATTCCACTTTAAAGGATGCCCTACAGGGCGGCCCAAAAAGGATATTAGACTTGTGTGCCGCTCCGGGAGGCAAATCGACCCTGATCGCATCACTGCTCCGATCTGACGATATCCTCCTGGCCAATGAAGTAGTGCCTCAACGGTATCATATCCTCCTTGAAAATCTCACTAAGTGGGGAATTCCAAATGTACTCACGCTCTCAACCGCCCCTGAACAACTACAATCCGCCTGTCCTGCCGCCTTTGATGTGATCCTGGTCGATGCCCCCTGCTCCGGTGAAGGTATGTTCCGCAAGGAACCGGTTGCTTTGGGACAATGGTCAACTGGCCTGGTCCGGCAATGTGCCCTCCGGCAAGAAAAAATCCTGGATTCGGCCTGGGAGTTACTTGCTCCGGGCGGCCTGTTGATTTATTCCACTTGTACCTTCAATCACTTCGAGAACATGGATCAAATGGATCGAATTCTTGGCAGGATAACAAATGCTACCCCGGTCCACATCCAGGAACATGTCTCCGGTATCTCCCGTATAGATACCGATGCCGCCATTGGTTATCAATGCTGGCCCCACCGGGTTTCCGGAGAGGGCTTCTTCTTTGCAGCGCTGAAGAAATCAGAAAATCCGCATCACTCTTCCCGGAAGAAATCCAGACCCCTCCCAAAGATTCATCCTTCCATGGCTAAAGAATTGGCACATCACATCACCAATTATCAGAGCCAGTCGGCCTTGGTCCATAATCATTTCCTATACGCCGTACCTGCCATTCAACTTGACTTCATCTCCATGCTTTTGCAGCATTTCCCTAAGACAGAGCCGGTGGCCTGCCTGGGACAATGGATCGGAAATCAAATTAAACCGCATCCGGCTTTAGCATTATCCACCAGCTATGGTGGCTCCTACCCTGACCTGGAATTGGAACTGGAACAAGCACTAGCCTTTCTTGCGCAACAGGCATTACCTATCCAGGCTTCGTCCGGGTGGTTGAGGGTTACTTATCAAGGCCTGGGGCTGGGCTGGGTTAAGTCTGTTGGCGGACGGTTAAATAATTATCATCCCAAACATTGGCGCATCAGACATTTGCCCCGCGACATGGAATGATGGTCAGACACCATTCCGCCTTTCATGCATCACAATTCGAAAGGGATCAACTACTTTCATTTTATGCTTACTTTCCTAACCGGGAATTTTTCTTAATTTCCCGCATCCAATTGGATAGAAAGCAACCGATAACACAAAACCATCGCACGTATGAAGAAATTTTTCCTCGCATTAGGAGGATTCCTTTTCCTCCAGGTTTCCCTATTTAGCCAAGCAGCAGTTGATACTTCAGGGTTAGACTACCGTATCAACGAGGCATTTACACCATTTTCAGATGCCTGGCAAAACATCGTTTTATACCCAATTCCATTGGGTGGAGGCAAAGAGTTACCCATCGTTTTGCTACTGCTTATCGGTGGTGCGTTGTTTTTTACCATTTACTTCTCATTTGTCAACATCCGCCGGTTTCCTCTTGCTATCCGGGTTGTCCGTGGACAATACGATGAAATGGATCACCATGAAGCCATTTCTCCGGATTCTTCCATTGTTGTTGACGGCGACGTCCTCAGGACCATTGAAGATGAGAGCAAGCATGGCGAGGTAAGCCATTTTCAAGCTTTGGCCACGGCTGTCTCCGGTACGGTAGGCCTTGGGAACATCGCTGGGGTCGCACTGGCTATCGCATTGGGCGGTCCTGGTGCCACTTTTTGGATGATTATCTGTGGTTTATTGGGAATGTCTACAAAATTTGTCGAATGTACACTTGGTGTTAAATACCGGGATATCGGACCAGATGGTACAGTATATGGCGGTCCGATGTATTATCTGTCAAAAGGATTAAAAGAAAAAGGATTCACCGGTCTGGGCAAAGCATTGTCATTCATCTTTGCCTTTCTATGCGTAGGTGCATCTTTCGGAGGCGGTAATGCAGCTCAATCCAATCAGGCAGCTTCCCAGCTGGCATCCATGCTGGGCATGCAGGGCGGAGCTTCAGGAACCATCATCGGAGTTGTTCTTGCTATCGTTGTCGGTTTTGTTATCATTGGAGGGATCAAACGAATTGCTTCCGTAACGGAGAAGATCGTACCATTCATGGCCATTCTTTACGTTGCCGCTTGCGTGTTTATCGTATTCGAACACTTCAGCCTGATCGATGATGCATTCATTTTGATCATGAAAGGAGCCTTTACTCCGCAAGCCGGTTTAGGCGGTTTGGTTGGTGTTTTGATTATCGGTTTCCGTCGTGCTGCATTTTCAAACGAAGCTGGTGCAGGCTCAGCCGCAATCGCCCACTCTGCCGTTAAAACAAAATTTCCTGCTTCTGAGGGTTTGGTTGCCTTGCTTGAACCGTTCATTGATACCGTCGTAATCTGTACGATGACCGCGTTGGTTATCATCTTTTACAATTTCAACGGCGTATTTGAATATGGCACTGGCTCGGTGGTTGTTAACGGAGTAACGGTGGAAGGCTCAACCCTTACCTCCCTGGCATTTGGAGAAAGGATATCGTGGTTTCCTTATGTGCTGACCATAGCCATTGTGTTATTTGCCGTATCGACGATGATCTCCTGGTCCTATTACGGCTTGCAGTCCTGGAAATATTTATTTGGAAGAAGCAAAGCAGCGGATTTATCGTATAAAGTGATATTCCTGATCTTCATTGTCATTGGCGCAGCAGCGAACATGAGTGCAGTCTGGGGTTTCTCAGATGCCATGATTCTGGCACTGGTATTCCCGAATATGATCGGTCTGCTCCTTCTTTTCCCAAGGGTAAGGGAGGAACTCAACCGGTATTTACAGGGCATCAAGAAGTGGAGTCTCGCTTCTAAATAGATCAACCGTAGTTGCCGGGATTTCATCCAATTGTTAACCCGGCAAACCGATACTTTGAAGCGTCAGTCCTATGGCATCAGACAAGAAACGCCCAGGAAAACCCAAAAAGTCTTCCGACCGGATACCGGCAATGTCTCTGGCTTGGTGGTGGGGTTTAATTCCAGCATTAATAACGCTGATCATTTATATTCCGGCATTCCAGTTGGGCTGGACGAACTGGGATGATCCGCGCTATATCCTGGAAAACGAAGCCATACTACAAATGGACTGGGGATCACTGATAACCCAGTCTTTTGTGGGTAACTATCATCCCCTGACCATGTTATCGCTTGGCCTTGATCACCTCTTGTTTGGCACATCGGCCTCATGGTACCACCTGGTCAATGTTCTGCTCCATACGCTCTCAACCGTGCTGATTTACTTCCTGTTTGCAAAGATGTCCCGAAATGGCTGGGTTGGATTTTTTACCGCTTTGCTTTTTGGTATTCACCCCATGCACGTTGAGTCCGTAGCCTGGATTGCTGAACGTAAGGATGTGCTGTATGGCCTCTTTTTTATCGCCGGCCTTTTAGCATACCTTCGATTTCAGAAGGATCGAAACCGTGTGTATTACGCAGCAACACTGCTCTTCTTTTTGCTTGCCGTACTTTCGAAAGCTATGGCTATTGTCTTTCCAGTGGCCATGTTACTCATGGATTATTGGAAAAATGGCCGCTTCAAACAAGAAGCACGCAACTGGATAGACAAATTGCCTTTTTTTGTAGTGGCCATAGGGATGGGCATTCTGGCTATTGTTGTCCAGCAACAGGCAGGGGCCGTATCGAAACTCGAAGTGTTAACCTGGTACAACCGGATAACCGTTGGATTTTATGGACTGGCCATGTATCCGATTAAGTTGTTATTCCCTTTCCATTTGAGCAATGTGTACCCTTATCCCAGGCTGACATCTTCTGGCTTATTCCCGTTCAGCTACTATCTGATAGCACTTGCCGGCGCTGCCTTCCTTATTCTGATTTACATCCAGTGGCGACGCAAAAAAATGTTAATGTTCTGGAGCTTTAGCTTTTACGCCCTTATGGTTGTCATGGTCCTGCAATGGATTTCCATTGGGTCAGCGGTCATGGCGGATCGCTATACATATCTTTCCTCTCTGGGCATCTTTTTTCTCGTTACCGCAGGTACCTCCATACATCTGGGCCGATTTAATAAGGGACTGCTATGGCTGGGTTTTCTTGCCGTACTCACCGTGGTGTACGGTTCTGTCACCTGGACAAGAATCCCGGTTTGGTCATCCAGTGAAACACTCTGGAGAGACATGATTCATAAATATCCAAACCGCTACGCCACCGGATATAAAAATCTTGGGAATTACCTCGCGCAGTCCGGAAAGACAGAAGAAGCCCACCGGATGCTGAATACAGGTGCAGGATTGGATCCTTTTGATGCGGAGATTCAGGAGTCCCTGGGTAATGTAAATAGCATGGAGGGCAAGGTAGATGTTGCCATTCGCAATTACGATGAAGCACTTAAATTGGATCCTAATTTAATTTCCGTTTATCAAAACCGGGGAATTGCCTATTCGCTGCGGAAAGATTATAAACTCGCGATCAACGACTTTGATAAAGTGCTGGAAATGGGTTCCTCCGAGCGGGATGTGTTGCCTAACCGCTCCTTTGCATTATTGTCGATGGGACGGCTTCAGGAAGCGATTGATGGATTTACACGCTGCATCGAACTGAACCCGAATGAAGGATCCTTTGACTATTTTATTTCACAAGCCTACTTCAACAGCGGAAACCTGACCAATGCCCGGGAATTCCTAAATTCGGCGAAGCAAAAAGGTTATGCCTCCATCAGTCCGGATTACGAGGATAAATTGAGATAAAGCTTTCAAAAGCAGTTGTGCAAAATTTTAGGACTTCCCTAATTTTGTTGGAAATTGCATCCATGACACCCTTTCCACCTCCGCACCAGGTTGTCCTCTCACTGGGAGGTAATGTAGGACAAGTTCTGGATACATTTGCACGATCAAAAGAAATGCTGGTTAATACCATTGGTCCAATTATCCAGTCCAGCCGGCTTTATTTTACAGAACCTTGGGGAGAACCGGACCAACCTCATTTCTTCAATCAAGTCATCCTGATTGAAACTGGACTTTCCCCTTTACAGGTTTTGCAGGTGTGTCAACAAATAGAAACAGATTTTGACCGTAAGCGCTCTGTGCGCTGGGGGCCCCGCACACTGGATATTGACATCCTTTTTTATGACCATCTGGTTTTGGAAACTGAAGAACTTATCATCCCGCACCCAAGAATACATGAAAGAAATTTTATATTGGTCCCATTAATGGAAATTATTCCTGACTGGGTCCATCCGGTCTACGATCTGAGCATTGAAGAATTGTATGTGCAATGCGAAGATTTTAATGAAGTTATGATTGCCGAAGAAGAATGAGCCAATCAATACCACATCAGTACATTTGCATCGAAGGCAATATTGGTGCCGGAAAGACTACGTTGTGCCAGCGTCTTGCCCAGGATTTTAACTGCAATCTGGTTCTGGAAGAATTCACGGATAATCCATTTCTCCCTCATTTTTATAAAGATCCGGCTCGATTTGCCTTGCCGCTTGAGTTATTTTTTATGACGGAAAGGCACAAACAACTGGAAAAATCGCTCATTCATCAGGACCTTTTCCATGAATTTATTGTAGCCGATTATTTCTTTCTCAAAACATTGTTGTTTGCAAAAAACAATCTCAAAGAGGATGAATACCGGCTTTTTCAACGCATGTTTTTTACCCTTGCCAATAATTTCCCAAATCCGGATCTGCTAATTTATCTGCACCGATCGCCCGAAAACCTGCTGAAAAATATCGCCCAGAGAGGCCGGCAATTTGAAGCGGAAATTCAGCTTAATTATTTGAAAGCTCTTCAGGATATCTATTTTGAGTATTTCCGGTCTGAAGTGAGCTTCCCAATTATCATACTGGATGCGGACCGTCTTGATTTCCTGTCCAATGAACAGGATTATAATGAAATTAAGACCTTAATCACCAGAACTTATCAGCCGGGAGTACATCGAATCCAACTGATCCATTAATTAATATTGATCAGACAGAATAAATTGATATTGGATAATCATCCGTGTGCCCCACCGGTTTATCCTGGTTAACGCATCCTCCAGTCGCAACCCCACCAGATGATCCCGCCATCGGATCCTGGCCTGAAATCCCCCGTGCATCAATTGCAGTCCGTAGGGATCGCGATTCAATCCCAGGATTCCTCCAATTTGGAATGTCGTTTCTTCTCTCTCCTGTCTTCCTATCCGGATAAATCCCTGGGCTTGCAGGTCCGTAAAATGAGCCAGGCGGGTAAACCACCATTCCGTACCAAGAATCACTTGGCTGGTTTGCTGATACTCGACCTGACCCAGAAATTGCATCTGGGCCGGAATCTCATACGACCATCCATCCATATTCAAGGATGGCGTATTCAGCGCTGCAACGGACGGTATCAGCATGATGCTCCAACGGCCAACGAATGCCTGGTAAAAAAGCCCGGCATTAACCACTGGCTGGATATTAGAACTCCAGTTCACACCATTCAGATTTTCAAGGGCATTGATGGTTGGATCAAATTGGTATAGCTGATCATTGAACTGGCTCGAAAAAATCCAGTTGCCGGACTCCATATTCAAATGAAAAAGACCAAGTTGAGCACCGGCTCCGATCACCTGGCGGATGGTGGCTCGTTGATCACCCAGTTCACGGCGATAGGCAATTCCAGCCGCAAGCTGTTGATTGCGAAAAAGCGATCCAACCCGTTGATCGCGGATCGACAGGCCGAGCGCCAGATGATCATACTCGGTTTGAACGATACGGATCGCCGCATCCGCATTCCAGATGCGTACCCGGGTTGCGCTTTCTTGACCTTGAGATGACAGATAGACTCCCGCTTCGAGACTGCCTTCAGCTCCAATTCGGGCCGGCATGGTACTGGGGTCCGGCCACGTAACGGTCAATGTTTGCCCGGAAGCAATACCTTGCACAAAAAGACAAAAACAGAAGATCACGAGCCATCTTATCATCGCAATAATTGTATCCATCCGCTGATCGATTCTTGCTTTCCGGGTCTGGTTTCGGCACGGACCAGCCAACGATATACGCCTGCTGGAACAGCTTTTCCTCTAAAGGTGCCGTCCCACCCAGTCGTTCGGTCATTTAATTGATCCGTGTCTGAATCGTAAATCAGGTTTCCTAACCGGTCCCAAACCATTACCTCCAAAAGATGGATGGGCGGCGTTCCATGAATCACAAAGTGATCATTGAGCCCATCGCCATTGGGCGTAAATGCTGTTGGAACTTCGATCAGTATTTCATCTTCAACCGATACCTCCAGAAAATCCTCGGCCCGGCATCCCTTCCCATCTAAAACCATCACTTTAATGGATGTAGAATATTCAGGCTGAAGCAATAGTTCCGGACAATTCATGCAATCTGCCGGCACCTCACTGCCTGTCCACACCAGCGTAGGGTCACCCTGGGTATTTTCGATAACCGGGTTGATCAATATTGTCTGTCCATAACGTATGACGGTATCTCGTCCCAAATCGATAGACAGACTGTCCGGAGACAGGACTAAAACAGTATCCTGAGCTGTACAATCTGCCTGGTCGCGGACAAAAAGCCGATACATACCTTCGGATAAGTCCCGGAAAAGCCCATTTGTTTGCCATTGCAGGCTATCCAGGGAAAAGAAAACCGACCCGTTAGATTGTTGTACCTGGACCATGAATAATCCATCCTGGTACCCGGCACAGGTCACATCACTTGCCGTAATAGAAAAGCGCAAGGTATCCAGTGGCACTATTTCAAATGTCCTGGAGAAGTTGCATCCACGGCTATCATGAACAAAGGCCGTATACTTACCTGGCTCAGCCAGTTTGATGCCATAACCATTGCTCATGTATTTGGATCCCCCTGTCCAGATGATCGAATAGGGAGCAAATGCTGCATCCAGTTGCATATCTATCGATCCCAATGGGCCTAATAGGCAGCTCGGTTGGATGATCTTTTCTTCAAGCAATGCATTTCTTCCCGGAGATACCACCTGGCAGGCTACTGCCTGGCATCCTTCTCCATCGGTTACCGTGACGCAGTAATTGCCGGGCTGAACTTCCGTCAGTTCATCAGCTTCCCAGCCATTGTTCCATTGATAAATATAAGGTGCGATACCGCCGGATACGGTGACCCTTAAAACACCGCCATTTGCATCCGGGCAGGAAATAGCTTCGCTCTCCCACCCTACATCCAGCTTTTCGGGTTCACTTATCACCGTCATTGCCGAAACCTGACAACCTGATTGATCAGTGACTGTCACCCGGTAAGTGCCCGCAGCCAAATTGGACGCTACAGGGTTATCCAGGAATGGGTTATGAGCCCAGTCAAATCGAAATGGTCCGCTGGCTCCGGAGACATTCACGCGTATCTGTCCTGTCTTTAATCCAGCACAATGGATTTCCTGCTGCTCGATGCTGAGTTCCAAATCCTGAGGAACAGATAGCTCAACCGTCTTGTAGGCCACACAACCTTTTTGGTCGGTAACGATCACCTGGTTTGGTCCAAAAGGCAAATCAACCGGGTTCGGTTCATCGTTTCCATTGGACCATGCGAATGCGTAGGGCAAGTTGCCGCCAGTCACCTGCAGTTCCACATGCCCATCGTTCGCATACGGGCAAGTAACTTCCTGAATGATCCGGGCATCTACATGTAGCAGGTCAGGCTCCGAAATATGAAGGGTGTATGCTGTCTTGCAGCCATTCTCATCGGTCACCACCAAGGGGAATGTTCCGGCTGCCAAATCGCTAAAATGCCCGGTATGGTTTTCCGTACCCTGGAGCCAATAGGTGTACCCGGGAAGCTGTTGCACCTGATATTCTTCGATTCTTTGACCAAAACAAGCAACGGAAGTATCCCGTGGCTGGCTAATCTGAGGTCCGGTAATACAAGGCACGGCCGAGCAATTGTAGGTAAAAATGGAATCAAGGCACAACCCATCAACTTTGAGGTAAAAAGTATCAGGCGGAGCGGGTAAAGTGCCATAAACTTGGCGGAATGGCGGTCGGTTCGGTGGAAACCAGTCCAAACCATTCGTACTAACTTCATAATTTACCCCAACTTCATTATTCCACAAAAAAGTCAAACTATCTCCGGTAGTGACACACTGAATAGCTGTAGATTCCAACTTATTGGGAAGTACTTCCACATGCATTTGCCGGATATCCTGGCATCTTAACGTGGTACTCCGGATTAATGTATAATTCGCTGATGTATCGGGATTGGTGAAAAGAATGGGACAATTGATACAGGGACTTGAATTGTCACGGGTCCATTCCCAGGTCTCTTGAATCGGATCGTTCAAACTAAGGTTCCAGTCCCTCAACTGGCCTTCTTCCAGGCTGTGATTGTAAATGGTGAGATACCAGGTCCCCGTAACGGGTCCACTGTAAGGCAAATTTATAAACGGCAAAACATCCGGGCGATATGTTCCTATGAATGGCGGAGTAGCGTTTTGCCATAGCGTTGTTGAATCCCAGTTAAAACATACACTCGTCCATCCTCGCGGCCCCTGCCCTGATTCCATCAGGGGTATACGCACCCCACCAGGTGACGTTAAAAAGAGATCCCAGTTGGCATTCGTATTAGCATCGACCGCCAAACAGAATGACTGCAGCCACTGGATATCGAAATAAGGCGCAGGGAAATAAGGAATTTCCAAAGAGAAATCGTTTCTGCCCGGAACGACCGCTCCCCTGCTTCCCCTGAAATTATAACGCAATGTACTATTTTGATTGCCCAGAAACCCCAAGGCAGTTCCCTGACAAACCGTTGTGTCCTCAGGCAAGTCCTTCAGCGATTCAAACCCATCCAGGACGGTCAGCCGGACCGTATCAGCACCACACGAGCCATAGGACAAAATCAAATAGATTTCCTCTGCACCCTCATCCAATTTATCCGGTAGAGGGACCAGTTGAAAAAGGATACTGCTTCCTGCCGGATCTTGCCGCACGGTCTCCCTTATATAAAGGTCATCATTATTTCCTCTCGTACCCAAAACCGAATAATGGACCGGAATCAGGGTGTCCAGCCAATCCAACTGAATTTGAATAGGATTACAGCCCTCCTGCAGAATCAACGGTTCCGGGAGCGATCCTTCGGTAATACGATAAGGTTTTGACTGAAAGCTATTTGCTTCGATAAAGACCCCGGTATCAAAATGATCATCTGCCAGATCGGCCAGTGCCAGCTCCATCTGATATTCGGCACAGGGCACCACCGCCGCGCTGGCGGTAAATGCGTCCAGGTAGGCATTGAAAGCAAAGATCTGTCCATCTGCATTGTCGTGGTAATATTGCGGATGCACTGGTTTACAATCTGGCTTAATCGGGTTGCCCTGATGGATGGTATTAACCGAAACTATGGTCTCCGTACCCGGAACGACTGCCAGATTTTGTAGTAAGTATGTACCGCCTTCCGGCCGCGGTCCGGATAGGAAGAAACCAAATACATCATTAAAGCTGCTGCAGGTAAACTGCGGATACTCTTCAGAAGCAAAAAAATAGCGGAAGGAAATCCGGTTAGTCGCTGGCCGGAAACGTATCGTCAACTTAGCCACATCGAAAAGCAATTGTGCCGTGGTATCCAAGGTTTTGACCAGTGCTTCCAGACCTTCTGCACTATATCTCAGTCCGGAGGTCGATGTACTCAGATTATCGCTTCGATTAGGCTGTGCGATTGAATCCACCGCGCCCGTCGACAGTACCATACCTTGATTGAAGCCGGTCGTCGCTTTTGGATCGGTAAAAAAACCCAGTGCCCTGGAATCTCCCTGGTAGCTGATAGACAAGATCTCAACGCCTCCGCCGACAAGGAACTTTCTGACAGCGTCTTCAAGCCTCCCGGGCAATTTATCCCCGGAATATACCTGTAATCCTTGCGACCACATGGACAAGGATACCAGCATAAAAACACCCAAAAGAATTCCACTTCTATTCATCGCCTCAAAGCTGTGTGTAAGTGGGGCGTGAAATTAAAAAATTTATGATCGGAGGGGTTGAAGCCCCTCATTTTTAACGCATGCCTAGGATCCATTAATCTATATAAGGGTGCTTTCCATCTAATAATCACAGGTGTCGATTGAACAAGCATTAGCTTTAGGAGATTTATTAGGTAAAGACACTTAAAGTCGGTCATGAAACAATTTTTTAAATTTCTTTTCGCATCCTGTCTTGGCACCATTCTAGCCTCGGTCATCGTGGTGTTCCTTGGAATTGCGATGGTTGGATGGTTTACCAAGGTTGCCGAAAAGCAAGTTGACATTAAGCCCAATACGGTATTGGACCTGTCACTGGACTACGCTTTACCCGAGCTCACCAATAATGTTCAGAATTTCACATTTTCCCTTGAGCAAAAGGATTATGTAGGCCTGCAGGACATAATCACTTTGCTTAAAAATGCTGAAGAAGATCATGACATCAAAGGGATTAAGATTGGCAGTCTGTCCAACCTGCATGGACAAGCCACCGCTTTGGCACTAAAGGAAGCCCTGGATGATTTTCGGAAATCAGGGAAATTTGTCGTGGCGGATGGCAGATACTTCGATAAAACCGGTTATCTGGTGGCATCCTCTGCTGATCACATTATTATAAATCCTATTGGCGGGGTTGACTTCCGCGGTTTTGCTTCGATAACCCCATTTTTTAAAGATGCGCTGGACAAAATCGGTGTAAAAATGGAAGTCTTCTACAAAGGTCAGTACAAGGGGGCTACAGAACCTTTCCGCCTGAACAAAATGAGTCCGCAAAACCGCTACCAGATTCGCGAATACCTGGAAAGCATTTATGCATTATATCTTAAAGAAATTGGTGAAGACCGCAACCAGACAACGGATCGTTTGCGGGAAATAGCTAATGAATTTCTCGCTCAAAATGCACAACAAGCCTTACAATATGGCCTGGTGGATGAGATCGGAGGCACCTTTGCGGCCGATGATTACATTCGCAAACAGATTGGTCTGGAAGCAGATGCGAAAATAAATTATGTCTCCATGGACGCTTACAAAAAAGCGCGTGGTCTGGGCACTAATTTTTCAGCCCGCGATAAAATTGCTGTGTTATATGCTGAGGGGGACATCGTGGACGGAAGCACTACTGAAGGCGTCATCGGGGGAGAAAAGTACGCCAAACAACTGCGTAAGATCCGCCAGGATGATAAAATTAAAGCGCTCGTGCTTAGAGTAAACTCTCCGGGTGGTAGCATTATGGCCTCACAGGACATACTCTCTGAAATAGAACAAATCAAAGCTGCTGGCAAACCTGTCGTGGCTTCATATGGAGACTATGCCGCTTCCGGAGGTTACTTTATTTCCTGCAAATCGGACTACATCATCAGTGAGCCCAATACACTCACCGGATCGATCGGAGTCTTTCTGATGATGCCAAATTTTAATGGCTTGCTGGAGGATAAAATCGGCATCTCCATCGATACCGTCATAACCGGGAAATACGCGGCAGGTTTCACCTCACTACTTCCCCTATCTGATGAAGAAGGCAGGATACTTCAACTACAGACCGACAATTTTTATGATCTGTTTCTATCAAATGTTGCCGACGGTAGAAAAATGTCCAAAGAAGCCGTCCATGAAGTAGCTCAAGGAAGGGTTTGGACTGGAGAAGATGCCATTAAGGTTGGATTGGTCGATCAGATTGGAAGCCTAAATGATGCCATCAAGAAGGCAGCAGAACTTGCCGGCCTGGATGATTACCGGACCGCTTCTTATCCCTCGATCAAAGATCCGCTGACACGAATCATCGAACAGGTTACCGGCCAGAACTCCGATGACCTGATCGCTTCCAAACTGAAAGTCAAATTTGGTAAATGGGAACCCTATCTGCGTGAATTGGAATTCTGGCAAACCCATCAGGGACCGATGGCGAGATTGCCCTTTATCATCCAGGATTAACAAGCCCAACCGACCGGATTGATCAGCGTTTGATGATCAGGGCGGAGATCAACGTGATGAGCAACCCGATTGGAAAAATTTCCATAAATGTATAGCCAATCAGGACTATAGGTTTGCTGTAGTTAGCTTTCATTTGCTCCATCGATTGTATTTTGGACGAATCTCCCGCTGCTTGAAGTTGATCGATTTGATTCTGAAAATATTGCTCCATCATCACCTGCCCGGGCCCCATATAATAATAGATGGTCCAGCTGATCACATAGATGACAGTTGCAATCAAGGTAATCAATAGGCCTACTTTAACTCCCTGCCAAAAGGTGATCTGGCCTGCTTTTTCACGGTCCCGATATTGCCGTATGCCCAGGTAAATGGTGGAAAGGGCAATGATCATAGAGGCAAAACCGGCAATCTCGGTAAATCCACTTTCTTTACCTGCCACCAGAACAACCAGTCCCATCACCAAGGGTATCAGGAAACCGGCTATCAATCCATTGGTTAAAATGATTTTTCGCATATTCTTTTTAGTACGAAAATATGAGCTAGAACAGAGGAAAGCATCCGACTAAAGTAGGATTTTATCCAGGAGAAGACCTTAAAATCGCATCGATCATTGAATCCAGCCCATTTTCTTGGCGTGTTGGATTGCCTGAGTCCTGCGTTTGGTATCGGTCTTTTGCAGGATACGCGTGACGTGAGTTTTTACTGTACTTATCGCTATATACAAGTCTTCTGCAATTTCCTGATTTGATTTTCCGGATGCCATAGCGACGAGTACTTCGAATTCCCGGTCACTCAATTTTTCCGGGCTGGAGCATTGCTGATTCCGTATCTGCGGCTTGTCGGCTGCCGGCTCTTCAAAGGCGTCATTCATGAGCACCTGTTCGGAAAAATCTCCCGGTTTGGATATTTTACTTCCGGCCCAAACACCGAAAACAGAGAATAGCAGTGCGACCCAGAAAAAGGCCCATTGGGGATCAATGGTTTCGAGCCGGTAATTGAATTCGAGCCATAGGATAAAGACCGAGGAGCCTCCAAAAAGCAGCCCATACTTGATGATGTATAGCCATCTGATTCGAAATAGGCGTACACTACCGGAAATCATATGTTGATATTACCTTTACCTTCAAGATCTTCTTACAGCGATTCATTCAAAGATAATGATGATTGCTTCTTCATCCAATCCGACCATAAAACAGATCAACCGGTTACGTGAAAAATCCCGTGCCAGAAGGCAGGATCAATTGTTTGTTATGGAGGATTGGAAGGAGATTCGCATGGCCATAGAAAACGGGTACCTCATCAATCAGCTGGTCATGCGTGAGGGTGCCCTCCTGCCCAAGGATTGGCTGCCCTCCTCGATACCCATCAGTATTGTAAAAAATGACTTATTCACCAACCTGGTATACCGGTCAGGCACGGTTGATGTCTGCGCTATAGCTGCAGCGAAGCCTCATCCTTTGAGTTCCTTACAGCAATTAAAAGGGCCTGCTTGCTATTTGGTCCTGGATCAGGTTGAAAAGCCGGGCAATATTGGGGCTATCCTGCGCACGGCAGATGCCGCTGGATTGGCTGGAGTCATCGTCGTGGATGCGGTCTCTGATCTGTATAATCCCAATGTGATCCGCTCCAGTGTTGGAACTCTGTTTACGGTACCAATTGCTCTATGCTCACTCGATGAAGCCTTGCAGTGGCTGGAAGGCTCCTACGTTTTGACCACTCAACTGGAGGGAGGTCAGCCACCCTGGGGAGTTAATCTAGCTGGTCCGGTAGCCCTTGTGCTGGGCACGGAGTCTACCGGAGTACGGGAACCATGGCGCAAAAGGGCCAATCAATTCGTAAAAATACCGATGTTTGGTCAAAACGATTCACTCAATGTCTCCAATACGGCTGCCATCCTGGCCTACGAGCATGTCAGACAAAGGACCATATATTGAATTGTAACGGACCGGTTGCCTTTCTATCTTCAAGGGCCATCAATTGATCTTCCCGGATTGTTCTGGTCTTTCGTGTTTTGGTTGGTAGATGCCGATGGATCCACCGCCAGGCAAAACCAGATGGGACAATAATCCCCAACGCTGATCTGTCACCTCACTACAAATGATCTGGTGTTCCTTCATATTACTGACAAACTCGTGAATGTCATCACACATCAGAAACAATTCGTGATGTTGACTATCTGGTGATGGGTGCACGGCCAATTCCGACGGAGGGAGCCCAAATATCAACCATCCGTGTCCGGCATCAACATGTGTCAATTTTAAAATGTCCCGGAAAAATGCCTTGTCCGCTTCCGCATTTTCCGAGTATATGATCGCATGTGCTCCGGTAATCATTGGTAGAATTTTATTGGTAAGATATATCTTATCAATTAGATCACCGATCGAACAGGCATCATATCAGAACGATTGGGTATTTTACCTTTCCAAGTTTAGGATCAGGTAGTGTCATAAGTTCTGCATCGGCATTATTCCTGCATATTTCCGATGACTGCTGTTAACCAATGGCTTCCTTTTCCGTCTAGGATAGCAGTATCACTTTCAACCAAACTGGTACGTAAAAATGGTAATTCTGCGTTAAACTTAAAATGAATAGCAAAATGGAGACGCTAACCCAATCCCAGGCTTGGCAACCCTTGGGGATAACCACCGGGCTGGAACCTTACGCTGGGGACTTCAACGTTCAGGATGCCGTGCATTTATTTCGACGCACCTTGTTTGGTGTCAAAAAAGATGAGGTCGATCTCGCGGTGGTTACCGGCCTTTCCGCCACTCTGGACCGCTTGTTGGAAGAACATCCCCTGCCTTTACCGGTCAATGATTACAATCGCGATGATCTAAAGGATCCAAATGTACCATTCGGTCAGACCTGGGTGGATGACCATACCGATAATGGGGATCTGACCAGCGCCCGGATAGTTAGTCTAAAAGCATGGTGGATCGATCAGATGATGAATCAACAACCCAGCTTGCAACAAAAAATGATGCTGTTCTGGCACAACCATTTTGCCACGCAAACCTGGGGTGTTTTTTGGGCTAACCAGGCTTATCGCCATTTCAAACTATTGCACGAGCAGGCATTTGGAAATTTTAAGGTTTTGACCAGAGCTATAACCACGGATCCGCAAATGCTGCTTTATCTGAACGGTGCTTTTAACAATAAGGAAAGTCCGGACGAAAATTATGGAAGGGAATTGCAGGAATTGTTTTGTATCGGCAAAGGCCCTAACTCGAATTATAGTGAGGAAGACGTCAAGATGGCGGCAAAAGTGCTCACCGGTTGGACCATCCAATGGGAAGGAACCTACCCATCCTACTTCAATTATTGGCTCCATGACCAGTCCGACAAAGAATTCTCATCGTTCTACGGAGGCAAGGTCATCAAAGGCAAATATGGTCCCGACGGAGCTAAAGAAACCGATGAATTGATGGACATGATCTTCGATAACCCGGAGACTGCATTGTTTATCTGCCGGAAGATCTATCGCTTTTTCGTTTATCCATACATCTCTGAAGAAACAGAGCAAAACATTATAGTCCCCCTGGCTTCTATCCTGAGAGACAATAACTACGAGATAGTGCCAGTACTTCGTACGCTACTGAATTCCGCCCATTTTTTTGACCTGGAACTACGCGGAGCTATGATCAAGAGCCCGGTGGATTTTTTCATAGGATTCTGGCGTTCAATGCTGGTCTCCATTCCTGAAAATGCTTCTGTAAAGAACAATTTGGAGATTCGGACCTCATCCTTGTGGCAAATATCCAATCTTGGCCAACAACTTATGGATCCTCCCAATGTGGCGGGATGGCCGGCTTACTATCAATATCCTCAATACGATAAATCCTGGATCACTACAGATTCGGTTCCTCGGCGTGCCCTGACCACCGATTCCTTTATTTACTGGGGTTTCTGGTCGGAAACTTTACTGACCAATGTGGATCTACTGGCATTTATTGATCAGTTGGACAATCCCGATCAACTTAATCCAATGCTTGATGAAATTCTCGATCTGCTGCTGGCTGTGCCGGTTTCCGAACTGCAACGCAACCAGATGAAGTCCATCCTCCTATCTGGCCAGGCCAACGAAGGCTATTGGAATCAGGCCTGGTTTGCCTATAAACTTACTCCCTATGATGAGATGGCCCGTATGACGGTTGAAAACCGGGTAAAGCCATTTTTTCAGTACTTATTTCAGCTTTCGGAATATCACCTTCAATAAATCCATCAGGAAATGCACAGAAGAGACTTTATAAAATACAATTCATTGTTTATGCCATCTCTGGCAGGTGGTTTTGGCGTTCAGGCGTTTGTAAATTCGCCGTTCCTGAAAGCGATGTATAGCGAACTTGTTGAAACAGACAAGGTACTTGTGCTCGTTTATCTTGCCGGAGGAAATGATGGGTTGAATACTGTAATTCCACTGGATTTATACGACACATTGGCTAACGTAAGACCCGAAGTAATTATTCCAAAGAACAAACTGCTGGCTTTGGATGGTGTCGATCGCGTTGCTTTACATCCTTCCTTAAATGGCTTACGTGACCTTTTTAATGAGGGAAACCTCAGCATTATCCAAAATGTAGGTTACCCGGATCAGGATTATTCGCATTTCCGGTCTACGGACATTTGGATGACCGGAGCAGACCACGACGAAATATTGTCCTCCGGGTGGATGGGACGCTATCTGAACCAGGAATACTCCAATTTTCCTATCGATTATCCCAATGATACCATGCCCGATCCACTGGCCATCCAGATCGGGTATAATCTTTCACTTGCTTTCCAGGGCCCAGCAAGCGCCATGGGTATGGTCGTAGGAGATCCGAATTGGTTTTACGGCCTGGTCAATGGTATTGAAGAAGGTGTGCCGAAAACACTTTCCGGAGAAAAGCTGGCTTATATACGCTTAATCACCAAACAATCCCAGGTATACGGACAGGTCATAAAAAATGCAGCGGCCAAAGTGTCCTATCAAAACAATTATCCGGACAACAATGGCCTGGCTGAACAGCTAAAAATCGTCGCAAAACTAATTGCCGGTGGACTCAAAACCAGAATCTATATGGTTTCGCTGGATGGTTTTGACACCCACGATGCGCAGGTTATCAAGAACGATCATACAAAGGGTGAACACGCTAATCTGCTTCAGGTGCTCGGCGATGGCATAAAAGCGTTTATGGATGATTTACATTACCTGGGGATATCGGACCGGGTGATGGGAATGACATTCAGTGAATTCGGACGAAGAGTGATTTCCAATTCGAGCCTGGGTACCGACCATGGAGCTGCAGCACCGCTTTTTGTTTTCGGAGACGCAATTCAATCGGGTGTCTGGGGTCCAAACCCTACCCTGCCAGCAGAAATCGACGTGGAAGTCAATTTACCCATGCACTACGATTTTAGAAGTATCTATACGACGATCCTTGAAGACTGGTTCTGTCTTGGCCCAAATGACCTGGGTTCCATATTTACGAGCCAGTTTCAAAAAATTCCATTTGTAGTCAATAGTCCATGCATCAGTACTGCCATTCACGAGCAAAATCAAATGGCCGGCAAGAGCCTGGTGGATGTTTATCCCAATCCGTTTACAGAACGTACAACCATTCGATTTGCTGGTCATCCTGAAGACCCCCTGCTTATCCAAATCTTTAACGCTGCAGGACAACGCATTGCCACACTCGCCCATGGCCGGTATGATGAAGGCCTACACAGTTCGGATTGGGAGGCCGGTTCTCTGCCTGCAGGAACTTATTATGTAAGGTATCAGACACGATACCAGCAGCAGGGTAAGTGGATCGTTAAGGCGAAATAGAAAGCATTTCTTAAGTAAATCACTCTCCTTCTCAAGCATTTATACCCACTCAATCTGGTTCATGTACGTGCAGAAGTGTACCTTGCTGAAAACCTTTTTTGTATGGCCGACCGCATTGTTTGGTTCGAGATTCCCGTAGCAGATCCGGATCGGGCGCAACGCTTTTATGAAACGATCTTTGGCATCAGCATGCAACGCTTGCCCATTGGTAATGAATTTACATTAATCCTTTTTCCAGCACAACCTAATGAAGTGCAGGGTGCATTAGCCTATCATCCTGATTTTTATTTCCCCGGGAATCAAGGCCCACTGATCTACCTGAATGCCGACCCATCGATGGATCTGATTTTAGATCGGGTGACTCAAACAGGATGTGATATTCTCATCCCTAAGCGACAAATTTCCGAAGAACGAGGATTCATGGCCGTCATACTAGACAGTGAAGGAAACCGGATTGCCCTGATGTCAAAAAATTGATCCTAATCATGTCAATCCCCAATACGGCCGAGGGTTACCTGGCACATTTAAAAAAAGTTTTTACTGATCGGGGCGACCCGGTTCGCGCGGAAGGACAAATGGCTTACCTGCGTAACCAATTTGAACATTATGGGCTTAAAGCTCCTGAATGGGTAAATATTGTGAAACCCTTTTACCGTGAAAACGGCCTGTTTTCGGGGGAAGAATTAAGAAAATTTGCCAGGCTCTGCTTTGAAGACGATCACCGCGAACTGCATTATGCATCTATAGAAATGGTTCAGCTCGCTCAAAAATTAAAAGATCCGAAACTCATCCAACTGATTGAATGGCAGATGGTCCATCGAAGTTGGTGGGACACGGTTGATTGGCTATCCAAGCTGGCAGGTATACACTTCCTTCAATTTCCGGAACAAAAGATTGCGATCACGAATCGTTGGATAGAAAGTGACAACCTCTGGCTTAAGCGTGCTGCTATCATCTTTCAACTGCTTTATCGTGATAAGACCGATGAAGCGCTTTTATTTGATTACATCCTCCGGGTTAAGGACAGCAAGGAGTTTTTCCTGCAGAAAGCAGCTGGCTGGGCGCTCCGAAATTACTCAAGGACCAACCCGGAATCGGTATTAACATTTACCGGGAATCACAAATTGGCACCCCTTACCGTCCGGGAGGGCCTGCGTCTGATTAAACAATAAAAACACCGTCATCGTATGCACCGGTTCAATCGTCTGGTAAGGAATGTCAGTCTTGGCTTTTTGCTGTTGTTATGGGTAGGCTGTTCTGCACCCACTGAGAAATATCTCCCTTCACCGGATATCCTCATAATCCTGGCAGATGATCTTGGCTTGGAAACCTTGACCAGCTATGGAGGGAGCAGTTACATCACACCCAATCTGGATCAAATAGCCCGGGAGGGCATGCTGCTTAAACATTTGTATAGCATGCCTCTGTGTACACCCAGTCGTGTCCAGCTCCTGACCGGGAAATACAACGATGAAACTTATCGGGGTTTTGGCATCCTTGACACAACGTTTAAGACAATGCCCGACTACCTGAAAGAAGCTGGATACCATTCCTCTATCGTAGGCAAATGGCAATTATATGGCAACAGTTATCAAAGAAAACTTGCCGGGCAGGGAGGATCCACGCCGCCTCAAGCCGGATTTAATTACCATTATGTCTGGCAAATGGACACACTGGGTTCGCGCTATTATCATCCGACTATTACCGAGAATGGCTTGACGCAAACCTATCAGAATGCTTACGGTCCGGATTTATTTGCCGATAAACTTGTCTGGTTGATGAAGAAACCAGCTGACGGACCACAACTTTTCTTCTACTCGATGGTGTTAACGCATGAACCCTTCCTTCCGGCTCCCGAGATTCCGGGAGCACCTGACTCAACGCGGAGCAATCCCACTCATTTTTCCAGTATGGTGTCAGCCATGGATCGGGAGATTGGCAAGCTTTTCCGGGCTGCCAAAGAACACCCCCGGCCAATTATTTTAATCTTTATGAGTGATAATGGCACCGACAAACAAATCGTAAGCATTTGTAATGGGGACGAAGTGCGCGGAGGAAAAGGTTTGCCCAACGAAAGAGGAACCCACGTACCCGGCCTGATCTGGTATCCGGACTCCATTCCCGGCAATTCCGTTTACGAAGGGATGATCGATTTTACGGATCTTATTCCCACCTTGCTGGATGCAGCCCATAAGCCCCATAATCAATACGACGGACCCGGTCATTCTTTCTGGCCCGGGCTAACCAGTCAATCACCCCCTGCAAGAGATGCCATTTATGTAGCATATGACCCTAAATGGGGCCCATGGGAAGCAGCAACCTACGCTCAGGACAAGATCTGGAAATTAACCCGTGATGGCTCATTTTATCACCTCCCCACAGATCCGGAAGAGTTGGCTCCACTGGCTGATTCGATGCTTGACGCTACGGCGCTGGAGCGAAAGGCGTATCTGCAAACTTTAATCGCCAACCGGGGCTATCAACGATAATGAAATCTGGTTATTTATCCGCAAAAGCATAGACCTCCAAAGAAATTCGCTCTGCTTCAACCAGGGCATCCATATCCAAACCGGTAATTTCTCCATGTTGGTGCATAAACCGTAGTAAGTTTTCCATGGGCATGTTTCCCACCAATTCATCCTTGGCCATAGGACACCCGCCATAGCCTTTTAAAGCTCCGTCAAACCGGAAGCAGCCATTTGAAAATGCGGCTTCAATTTTAGGGCCCCATGAATCAGGCGTGGTGTGCAGGTGCGCCCCGAATTCAACATCCGGGTAAGGCGGGATCAGATTTCCGAACAAATAACTGATCGTTTCCGGTGTGGCGACACCGATGGTATCGGATAGAGACATAATCTTGATGCCCATGTCCGCCAGCCGGTCGACCCAATATTGGGCAATGTCGACATTCCAGGTTTCCCCGTAGGGATTACCGAATCCCATCGACACATAGATAACCAGGGACTTATTACGGGTAGTACATACCTCCTGAATGGCTTCCACGCGACCAAGCGATTGCTCAATGGTCGCATTGGTATTGCGCATTTGAAACACCTCAGAAATCGAAAATGGATAACCCAGGTAGGTGATCTCATCGTATTCAGAGGCTTCAATAGCGCCCCGCAGGTTGGCTACGATCGCTAATAGCTTTGTACTGGTATTGGAAACGTCTAACCGCCTGATGACTTCATGCGTGTCCGCCATCTGTGGAATAGCCTGGTGGGAAACGAAGCTTCCGAAATCAATGGTGTGGAAACCAACTTTCAGTAATTGCTGAATGTAGTGAACTTTCAGATCGGTAGGAATGAATGCATGTATTCCCTGAATCGCATCCCGTGGACACTCGATAAGTTTCACTTTTGTTGCTTCCATATTCCTGGGCTTACCATCTTATTCCTGCATTCCGCAGAACCATCCGGATTTTTCAATTATAGTCAAACGGTTTCAATGGATAGCTTGATTCCAGACAAACAACTACCTTTGATCCGTTGTTTAAAATCTATTATGAAGTCTTTTTATACAGTCCTGGGATTTCTCCTATTTCTTTTCGGGATATTATCCATTATCTTAAATCTGGTTGGACTTCAATTTGTATTCCTCACCTGGATCGACAGCTTCGGCCGTCTTGCCGCCTTCATCCTGCGCATCGTTATGATGCTTACGGGCATTATCCTAATGTACTTGAATTTGGTCGATTGGAGGCAAGATGATTCCACAGCTTTAGGTGGAAAGTGATCGTTCCAGGATTGCTTTTTGTTTCTGTTTGAATTTACGTTGGATAACTTCCTGAACCGGAATGGATTCAATCTTTGAGTCCAGCCAGGAGATTATATCCAGGTAAAGGAAAGGGCGACGCTCGTACGGATCGTTTTCAAGCTTGACTAATTTGTCGCGTAATCGAGTCATCTCCTGTTTCAAATCGGCAGGAAGGATCCGGGTAAGATTTCGGATAAACCGGATAATGGCCACCTGTACCTTATTCAGGTCCTCCATTTTACTTAAAAAACGATACACCGACTTGACCTGGTATTCCACCAGTTGATCGTTGCCTAGCTCATAATGGCTGATCAAATTCAGGATTCGTGCAAATCCCTGGATATCCTCGCGGAAATCCGGGGTAATATCATTAATGATACGGTTCAGATAAGTGATGGCCATCGACGGATTCCCGCTGCCAAAGTAAAGGCAGGCAATTCGGTAATAGAAAACCATTACCCGGTGTGAGTCCCAATTGTACGGGTTCTCTTCAATTAATTTTGCCAGTCTTTCGGCTAAGGCGATTCCTTCGGTAAAGGTACCCTCCAGATAATGCTTGCTGATTTGATGGGTATAAAGGAATTGCGTCAGCAAACTTTCCATGTTCTTATCCAGGCTCTTATGAGCGAGCAAACTCTCCATTTCCTTAAGTGCTTCCGAGAGCCGGTGATATTGGCCCGTCAGAAAATGGGCGTTCAGAAGATTATGGAGGCCTTTGATATAAAGCGGCATATCAAAATCGATCATCTCCACCTGATCATGAAACAGGTCTACCCACTTCTGCGCATAACGGAAGTACATGGTAAATTCCTGTGTCATGTAGTAATACCAGACATAAGATTGATAGAGGTACAATTTTTCAAAAAAATCCAGATCCGTGATGGAGTAAGTTGGTAAATGGCTCTGAAAAAACTGTTTGACAAAACGAAAGTCTTTCTCATTACGCACATAACCTACTTTCAGGTACAGGCCATACAGCAAAAGTGAAAGGTTGGAAAATTCATGGGAGCGGCGCACTTTATTGGTTAATTCCTGTGCCTCACGGGTCAATTCCTCAGCCCGGTCAGACATGCTGCGAGTGATGTACTGCGTTTCAATTAATTTTTCAAATTCGAGTATTTCCAGGGCTATAGTATATTGATTGCGCACCTCTGCTTTTTTCTTGAGCTTATCAAGGATCTCAAGACTCTGGCGGTACAACCCTTTGCTGTAAAGGACCCGGGCATAATCCAAACGTTCGCGCATTTCAATATCTGCCATCTGATTGCGATGGAGTAACCGTAAGCTGACCAGCAATTGTTTGTACAGATGGGCTTTCAGATTGGACAATTGCGCCTTCTTGATACCGGGTATCTTAACCAGAATGGTCTCTTCCTCATAAGACTTCATCCGGTCTATAGCATCAAACAACTGTATAAAGAGCGTATCCTCGGAAGCATTATTCCGGTTGACAAAGACCTTAAAGAATCGCTTCTCCGACTTTGTCATGGATTTGATTAGTTGTACCAAATAGTCCGTTTGCGGTTTTGGCATTGTAATAAGAAAATTATAAGTAATTGGATATTAATCAATTATGAAAATATACCGGACTTAGAAATTGTAACAGTTCTGGTAAAATAGTTCCTGATTTCGAGAGATGCCCGATATTTTTGATTGAATCAAAGTCAAATTTAGCAAAATTATGTCGTCAACCAGAATACAGATTTTCGATACCACACTACGGGATGGAGAGCAAGTCCCGGGATGCAAACTGAACACCAATCAAAAATTAGAACTTGCAGAAGCACTTGAAGCATTAGGTGTGGATGTTATCGAAGCGGGCTTCCCCATTTCCAGCCCGGGCGACTTTGCCTCTGTTGAGGAAATCAGCAAATTGATTAAAAATGCTACCGTCTGCGGTCTTTCCCGCTCGGTAGAAAAAGACATTGAAGCTGCTGCCGCTGCTTTGAAATATGCCAAACATCCCCGGATCCATACGGGCATCGGCACCTCCGAAAGCCACATCCGCTACAAATTCAAATCTACTCCGGAACAGATCCTTGAAAGAGCAGTCGCCGCAGTCAAATATGCCAAGCAATTTGTGGAAGATGTTGAATTTTATGCTGAGGATGCCGGCAGGACGGACAATGTTTACCTGGCCCGGGTGATTGAAGCCGTCGTGGCTGCCGGCGCTACGGTGCTGAATATACCCGATACGACCGGCTATTGCCTTCCGGAAGAATATGGCGCCAAGATCGCCTATCTGCGCGACAACGTAAAAGGCATTGAGAAGGCGACCCTCTCCACCCATTGCCACAACGACCTCGGGTTAGCCACCGCAAACTCGATAGCAGGTGTCCAGAGTGGTGCTCGCCAGGTAGAATGTACCATCAATGGAATCGGCGAACGCGCAGGGAACACGGCACTGGAAGAGGTGGTTATGATCCTAAAGCAACACCCTCACCTGAATTTCGAAACCGGAATCAATAGCCGGTTGTTAAGCAGAACCAGCCAGTTGGTCTCTGAGAAAATGGGTGTCCTGATCCAGCCTAACAAGGCCATTGTAGGCTCTAATGCCTTTGCACATTCATCCGGTATTCATCAGGATGGTGTGATCAAAAAACGGGAAACTTACGAAATCATCGATCCAATGGATGTTGGTGTCGATCATAGTTCTATCGTGCTCACAGCTCGCAGCGGTCGGGCGGCCCTGGCCTTTAAAGCACGTCAAATAGGCTTTGAATTAACTAAAAACGAGCTGGATTCCGTCTACGAGCAATTTCTTTCTTTAGCAGATGCTAAAAAAGAAGTTCAGGAAGACGATCTTTGCCAACTATTGGAAAAAAACTCGATTCACGCCGCCTGAGCCTAATCAGACAGGATCTTTAGATTTATGGGAAAAACACTATTTGACAAGATCTGGGATGCGCATGTCGTTCATACCCTGGAAGGAGGCACGGATGTCCTCTACATTGACAAACATTTCATTCATGAAGTGACCAGTCCGCAGGCCTTTGACGGGTTGAGAAAGCGACAAATCCAGGTCTTCCGGCCGAATCAAACCGTGGCTACCGCAGACCATAATGTGCCTACGATCAATCAGCATCTACCGATCAATGATCCACTGAGCCGACACCAGGTAGAGACCCTGACGAGCAATTGTGAAGCCTTTGGGGTCCCGTTGTACGGACTCGGCCATCCATATCAAGGCATCGTTCACGTGATCGGACCGGAACTTGGGATTACCAAACCGGGTATGACCATCGTCTGTGGAGACAGCCATACATCAACCCATGGGGCGTTTGGTGCTATTGCTTTTGGCATTGGGACCAGTCAGGTGGAGCAGGTACTCTCCTCGCAATGTGTCCTTCAGGCCAAACCGATGAAAATGCGGATATCCGTAGAAGGGCAAATAAAGGAAGGCGTATTATCGAAGGACATCATCCTGTATATTATCTCTAAACTTACCGCTAGCGGAGGCACCGGTTATTTCGTCGAATATGCCGGATCCGCCATTCGCTCCTTATCCATGGAGGCACGGATGACCATCTGCAATATGAGTATTGAAATGGGTGCCCGAGGAGGAATGATTGCTCCGGACGAGACTACTTTTGCGTATGTAAAAGGCCGGGAATTTGCTCCACAGGGTCCGGCTTATGAAGAAGCGTTAGCCTACTGGCAAACATTATATACTGATGAAGACGCCCATTTCGATGCAGAATATGTCTTTGACGCAGCGGATATAGAACCGATGATTACCTACGGGACCAACCCCGGGATGGGTATTGGGATTACCGGTCATATCCCGGGTATGGATGAAGTGGAAAACAAAGTTAACTACGAGAAATCACTGCATTACATGGGCCTGGATCCTGGTCAGGAATTATTGGGTAAACGTATCGAACATGTCTTTATTGGCAGTTGTACCAACTCCCGGATTGAAGACCTGCGACTAGTGGCCGAATTTTTGCAAGGCAAAACCAAATCGGATCATGTTCAGGCTATGATCATCCCCGGATCCAAACAAGTGGAATTACAAGCCCGTAGAGAAGGCCTCGATAAAATATTCGAAGCTGCCGGCTTCTTCCTGAGAGAACCTGGATGTTCGGCTTGTCTGGGCATGAATGAAGATAAGATTCCAGCCGGCGAATACTGCGTTTCCACCTCAAACCGGAATTTTGAAGGACGCCAGGGCCCGGGAGCACGGACCATGTTGGCGAGCCCTTTAACCGCTGCGGCCTGTGCGATCGCAGGCAAAATTGTTGATGTAAGAGAATATTTGAACTAATGGAAAAATTCACCATGCTGCAGTCCACTGCAGTTCCCATTCCTATTGAAGACATCGATACGGATCAAATCATTCCCGCGCGTTTTCTGAAAGCGACCAGCCGGGAAGGATTCGGAGAGAATTTATTCCGCGATTGGCGGTATTCGAAAGGGGATGTGCCGAACCCGGATTTCATCCTCAATAACCCCACCTACCAGGGCCAGATTCTGGTTGCCGGCAAAAATTTCGGGTGCGGATCCAGCCGCGAACACGCAGCCTGGTCCATTTACGATGCCGGTTTTAAAGTGGTGGTATCTTCCTTCTTTGCCGACATCTTCAAAGGGAATGCGCTCAATAACGGCCTTTTGCCCGTTACCGTTAGCCCGGCATTTTTGGATGGAATGTTCAAGTCCATTGAACAAAATCCAAACGCCACTTTCACCGTTTCATTAGAAGATCAAACCATCCGGAATGACAGCACCGGGGCAACTTTTTCCTTTGATATCAATGCCTACAAAAAAATGTGCCTGTTAAACGGATATGATGATATCGACTTTTTATTATCATTGAAAGATAAAATCGCGGCTTTCGAAAAGCAGCAAGTCATTTATTAATCGTCATGAATAAAAAAATCGCTGTACTACCCGGTGATGGCATCGGACCTGAAGTCATCGAACAAGCCATTAAAGTCCTCGAAGCTATTGCGGATCGGTTCCATCATCAGTTTCATTATAATTTTGGCCTGGTAGGAGCTACTGCCATTGACAAGACAGGATCTCCCCTACCCGACGAAACCCTGGAGACCAGTCTGCAAAGTGATGCGGTATTGTTTGGCGCCATCGGTGATCCTAAATACGACATGGACCCCAATGCAAAGGTTCGTCCTGAGCAGGGTTTGTTAGCTATCCGGAAAAATCTGGGTCTCTATTGCAACATCCGACCGGTTAAAGCCTACCCTTCATTGATCAAATACAGCCCGCTAAAAGAGGATATCGTCCGTCCTGTCGATATGGTGATCTTCCGGGAATTGACGGGTGGAATCTATTTTGGAGAAAAAGGCCGGTCTGCAGAAGGATCCACGGCTTTTGATCATTGCAGTTACCATGTTGAAGAAATTGAACGCATCGCCCAAGAAGCATTCAAAGCTGCACGACTTCGGCGCAACAAGGTAACGCTTGTGGATAAGGCCAATGTCTTAGAAACCTCGCGTTTATGGCGGGATACAGTCACCAAACTTGCCAAGAAGGATTATCCGGAAGTCAGCCTGGACTACCTGTTTGTAGATAATGCTGCTATGCAGATCATCTTGAACCCTGGCCAGTTCGATGTTATTCTGACCGAAAATATGTTTGGTGATATTTTATCCGACGAAGCTTCGGTAATCACCGGATCAATAGGCATGCTGCCTTCGGCTTCCGTCGGATCGAAGACCTCGATGTACGAGCCCATTCATGGGTCGTATCCTCAGGGTGCCGGCAAAGATATCGCCAATCCAATTGCCACCATCCTTTCCGCCGCGATGATGCTCGAGCATTGGGGTATGACAAACGAAGCACAAACGATCCGTGACGGCATTGATGTTTACCTTGCCAATGGATTTGGCACTGAAGATCTCAAACCCAGTTACAAGTTAAGTTGTTCACAAACCGGCGATCTGGTAGCTTCCATTATTGAAGGAGAACCCCTTAATCAACAGAAGCTTGAAAAGTTGAAGGCGGGAATGTCCACCATCATTTAAGCTATGGACGAACCTGCTCCAGTAGGCCCGGAATCCGGAATTTGTTTGTAACTTATCTGGACTATTTATAAATCCATGGAAGACGATCATCATTCTACCGCCATCCAGCACCTCCTTGATTATGATATTACATTTCATCATTGGTCACGTCCCAAAGAAATTAAAGCGGTTGTCGGCCTAATCCACGGATTAGCCGATCAATCATCCCGTTATGGCCATGTAGCCGCCTGGTTTAAGGAAGAGGACATTGCTTTTGAAGCCTTCGACCTTCCCGGTCATGGATTGTCCAGTGGTAAAAGAGGGCACATAAACGACTACGACACATTCTTACAACTTATCGACCAATTTAAGGCTCAACTGGAACTGGATTATCCGGGTATTCCTATTTTTCTATACGGGCATAGTATGGGCGGAAATCTGCTTCTCAACTATGTATTGCGTTATGAGCCAAATATCACAGGCGCAATTATATCGGCTCCGGCGATCAAGACTTTTGCGGATGTACCCAGATGGGTACGTGGCATTGTCCGCAAGATAGCAGAGTTTGTCCCTGCGATGAATTTACCCCTGCGGCTAAAAACCCGATGGCTCAGTCGCGATGAAGAAATTGTCAGGCAAGCCGATGCCGATCCGCATCGCTTTAAAAGTGCGTCGATCAAATTGGGCGTAGGCATCCTTGATGCGGCAGAATTCCTTTATACCAAAAGACACGAAAGCGCCGTGCCCATTTTACTGATGCACGGTTCAGCGGATCATATCAATTATTTGAAGGGCAGCCAATATTTTGCTACCAACTTTGAAGGAGATCTAACGCTTAAGATTTGGGATGGCCTGTACCATGAGCTGCATAACGAACCGGAAAAAGAAATGGTGTTGAAAGAGGTCGTACAATGGATTTACAACATCCTCGATCCGGATACCTATGCCCCGCTCTCTTCCGACACCTAAACCATCGTATAAAGAATTATATCAGCGAAAAATGAATTGGAATCCGGAGATTATCCGATCAAAACCTCGCTAAAATAAAAAGTCCGGGCGCTGAGAACGCCCGGAACCATAAACCAATCTCAGAAAAAGACGAATAAAAAGAAGATCTTTAAATGTATCTAAAATAATACATTATACATTAAATATTATCATAAAGTTTCCCAAAAATTCGGCATTTTAAAAATGTCCGGGCGCGGGGAGCGCCCGGAACCATAAACCAATCTCAGAAAAAGACGAATAGAAAGAATTTTTTAGGTCTTTATGATAAACTACTACCTAGTCGACGTTATCATGCAGGAAAGAATTTTCCTCCCTGATTTTCGGTTCGTTGTCATCGGTAAGAATCCACTTCGACCTGGGGTTATCGGAAGAATGAGGGACATCGTCCAGCTCAACATTACGACGCTGATAGGCCGGTTTGCTTTCCAGATCAACAACGCTCTTTGGGTTGTTCAATTTTATATTCATCTTACGAAGACGTTCCCTGCGTTCCGCTTCCTGCCGGATAAAGCGCTCACGCATTTCATCACGTTTCTCCTCTGCTTCTGACTTTACAAAGGGTTCCTCGTAACTGTATCTGTTCTTTTGAAACTTATCGTAGACATCGTCCACGTGATCAAATTCGATCGTATTCAGCTCTTCCTTGGCAGCGGCTTCTACTTCGAACACTTTTTCTTCTTCGTGTTTCTCTTCCAGAGAAACCATTACCTTCTCAGGTGCTTCCTGGACAATTCTTTTTGTCTTGTGTTCAAATCCGGTCGCAATGATGGTAACGCTGATCTTTTCACCTAAAGTTTCATCCTTACAATGGCCCCAAATAAGGTCGGTTCCAAACCCGGCTTCCTCCTGAACATATTCGGTAATTTCGAAGATCTCTTCCATTGTTACCTCCTGGCTTCCCGAAGCAATATTAAGAAGGATGTGCTTAGCCCCACGGATGTCGTTATCTTCAAGCAGTGGTGAATTCAAGGCACTATCGACAGCTTTCCGGGCCCGGTCTCCACCTTCGGCAACAGCCGTTCCCATGATTGCCACACCGCTATCCCGCATTACGGTGTTCACGTCTTCAAAGTCCACATTGACATAGCCCGGTACCGTGATAATCTCGGCGATACCTTTCGCAGCAATTGACAAAATATCATCCGCATTGGAGAATGCCTGAGACAATTGCAGGTTTCCGTGGATCTCACGCAATTTATCGTTGGATATAACGACAATTGCGTCGACGCATTTTTTCAATTCTTCAAGACCTAACTTGGCTTGTTCATTACGCCTGCGGCCTTCAAAGGTAAATGGCACGGTAACGATGCCTACCGTCAGGATGCCCATTTCCCGGGAAAGTTTGGCTATGATCGGAGCAGCCCCTGTTCCGGTACCACCACCCATTCCTGCGGTAATAAATACCATCTTGGTATCTTCTTCCAAAATTGCCCGGATATCTTCAATGGATTCCTCACAGGCCTCCTTGCCTACTTCAGGCTTGGAACCCGCTCCCCGGCCATCGGTGAGGTAAGGTCCAAGCTGGATCTTGACAGGCACCGGATTAAGATCCAGTGCTTGGTTATCGGTATTGGTGATCACGAAGTCTACGCCGACAATCCCCTGTTTGTACATATGCGCGACCGCGTTACAGCCACCGCCACCTACTCCAATCACTTTGATGATGGATCGATCTTCTTTAGGTAAATCAAAAATCATGACTTAGGTTTTAGTAGTTTTGGTAAAATAGACCTTCCTTGTTTAGCGCAAATCCGGATCAGGACTTGCTTCAAAGAACTCCTTCGTCTTATTGAATAACTTGGTATACCAACTGTTTTGCGCTAATTCCGTGTATTTCTCGTCCTTGTTGTTGCTGTTTGGTGTTACATCTTCCTCTTCCTCTTCCTCGACTTTGGGCTTTTGCTCACTGAGTTTGATCCCGTGGATCAATAGACCAATGGCGGTAGCAAAGATGGGACTGGCCAACTGTTCCTCATATCCGTGCGCCAGATGCTCGACGGGTAACCCGATCCTGGTTGGCATACCGGTGTGGTACTCTGCCAATAAATCGATGTCTTTCAGCAGCGCTCCCCCTCCGGTGAGTACAATACCGGCAATCAGTTTGCGCTCATATCCGGACCGGCGTATTTCCCACAAAACATAGTCGAAAATTTCTTCGAGGCGGGCCTGAATGATCTTGGCCAAATTCTTCTCGGAAATTTCTTTGGGGTCACGTCCATTAATACCTGAAATGGTGATGATGCGGTTATCTACGATCTCTTCGGCCAGCGCACAACCAAATTTTACCTTTAGTTTTTCAGCCTGGTCATTCATTACGGTACATCCTTCTTTGATATCCTTGGTGATGACGTTCCCACCAAAGGGGATAACGGCCGTATGCCTGATGATGCCTTCCTGGAAAATGGTAATATCCGTCGTGCCACCCCCGATATCCACGAGAACCACCCCAGCTTCTTTTTCCTGACGACTTAGTACTGACTCCGCCGAAGCAATGGGCTCTAACGTCATATCCGCCGCCTTTAATCCTACCCGCTCAATACAGCGAAGGATGTTATTGGAAGCCGAGATCTGACCGGTGATGATATGGAAGTTGGCTTCCAGGCGGACACCCGACATGCCTATCGGATCCGTAATACCTTCTTCATGGTCTACCGTATATTCCTGGGGGATGACATGCAGAATTTTATCACCCGGAGGTAATACCAATTTGTACATGTCATTGATCAGCTTATTGATATCGTCCTGCGAGATCTCTGTTTGAGCAGAATCACGGGTGAGTATTCCCCGGTGTTGCAGGCTCTTGATGTGTTGTCCGGCGATACCGGCATGAACGCCTTTGATCTCGTATTTGGAATTGCGTTCTGCGACATCCACAGCATCCGAGATAGCCTTCACCGTCTTATCAATATTGGAAACGATGCCCCGCAAAATTCCCTCGGATTCCACCTTTCCCAATCCCATCACCTCGATCTTCCCATACTCGTTGCGCCTCCCCACCAGAACGCAAACTTTGGTGGTACCAAGGTCCAAAGCCACTACCGGCTCGGACTTCTTCAAATGCTTGAAGCTCATAGATCGTATTTTTGTAGTTATCTTATTGTTAAGCCCTTTTTCTTGTTATTACCTGTCCATCGTATCGAATGTCTATTTCGTGGTTGGCACTCCAGCCACGGTACCTTAGTCCTCCTAAATAAAAGTCCTTCAGATTAGAGAACTTGGTATCCAGGTTTTCGACCATCCCCAGGAGAATCCGCTCGTCACCAAACTTCGGTATCAGCGTGATTTCACCATTCTCCTGAACATAGATTTGCTCGATCAACTCCTTTAAAAATTCGTCGCGGTTGATCACCCGGACCAATTCAAGTCCACGTTGCAGCCGGCTTTCCAGTTGGCCCTCCTCATTGCGATTATAAGGCCCTACATAGCCGGACATCACTATTACTCTGCTTTTCAAATCTCCGTCGGCCATAATCTGCATGCCGGTATCATCCAGGAAATATTGTTTCCCGGATACATCACTCACTCTTACCAGCGGATCCCTCGCCTTTACATCCACATGAATATTTTGTTCCGCGTCTACATACACTTCGGCATTGGCAACAAAATCGTATTGACGGATAACCGTTTCAATGCTTGCCAGGTCAATGTCGCTGATCCTTGATCCGGTCAGGTCGTATGAAAAACTTTCCTGAATCATCCGGATAATGTCTTCTTTGGTGATCGCGTCATCCTTAATGCTTTCATCAAGGTCTATCACCAATTGCTGGGTGATTTGCTGGTTTTTATAGGATGCACCCATGCCGAACAGCATGACCAACACCGCCACCATGGCCACCCAGACGATGGCTTTGACCCGGCGGTCTTGTAGGTGAATCGATTTAAACCAGTTTCTCATTGATTTGCTTTATATAATTTCCAGATTTCGTCAACGATTTCTTTTGCTGCATTCGGCTTTGCCAACTTCCTGATGGCAACTTTCAATTCCTTTTGTTTGTTTTCATTATGCAATAATTCAATGGCCAACGGCAACAATTTGCTTTCTGCTTCCTGATCGGTTACCACCAAACAACCTCCTGATTGCTCGATCGATCTGGCATTTTTGGTCTGGTGATCTTCCGCTACATACGGAGATGGCACCAGAATTGCCGGCCGGGCTACCAGGCACAATTCACTGATGGTTAACGCTCCTGCCCGACATATCACCACATCCGCCACTGCATAGGCCAAATCCATCCGATCGATGAAGGGCATGATGTGAATTCCTCTGGTATCCAATTCGGACACCTTGTCCTCCCATTGATTCCAGGATCCTTTGCCGGTCTGCCAGATGATCTGGAATTCGGGAGCATCATGCTTACCGATCAATGCCTGCACGGATTGGTTAATGGTTTTCGCTCCCAGGCTTCCGCCGAAAGCCAACAACGTCTTTCTGTTCGGGTCCAGGTTAAAATGCGCATAACCTTCAATTCGCTTGGCATCAATATCCGTCAGATCAGCTCGTACCGGATTTCCGGTTTGTACCAATTTCCCCTCTGGGAAATAAGCTTGCATACCAGGATAAGCTACGCATATGGTTTTCACCTTTTTGGCCAGCAGCCGATTGGTAATACCAGCGTAGGAGTTCTGTTCCTGGATCAGGCAGGGTATTTTCTTTCTTGCCGCTGTGTACAACAAAGGTCCGCTGGCATATCCGCCCACCCCTATTGCCACATCCGGACGGAAAGTTTTTAACAATCCCGACGCCTTCAGCAAGCTCTTCAGTATCCGGAAAGGAACCAAAGCATTTTGCCATGTCAATCTTCGCTGCAACCCTCGTATGGGAAGTCCAGCGATCGGATATCCCGCTTTCGGGACCCGCTCCATTTCCATCTTTCCTTCAGCTCCTACAAAAAGGATCTCGGTCGATGGGTCTTTGTCTTTCAATGCATCTGCTATCGCTATAGCAGGGAAAATATGTCCGCCGGTGCCTCCACCGCTGATAATCACCTTCATGATGCCTGCTCTACCGGTGCGGATTTATCTTGCTGCTCGATGTATTTACTTACACTCAATATGATCCCGATCGTCATGCTGGTAAACAAAATGGATGTTCCACCCCATGAAACCAACGGCAGCGTCAATCCGGTAACCGGTACCAAATGCACCGATACGGCCAGATTCGCAAATGCCTGAATCACGATATTCATGCCCAATCCTACCGCAAGCATAGCCCCGAAAGTTTTAGGCGATTTGGTTACGATCGCAATGGTTCGGAATAGCAGCCACAAATAAAGAATCAAAACCACAAATCCACCAATCAAACCATACTCTTCACAGATCACGGCATAAATGCAATCGGAAAATGCCGCCGGAAGAAAATTGCGTTGAGTACTCTGGCCCGGACCTTTGCCGAACCACTCGCCATTAGCTATTGCGATCTTGGCCTGCTGAATCTGATGACTCCCCTCCTTATTCTCCATAAAGTCCCGCACCCGTACTTCCCAGGTATCAACCCGGATTGCATCCGGAAGAAATAACTTTCCAACCAGGAATAAGAGTCCGAAAGCAACCATCCCCATCATGAGCAGGAAGAGCAGATATTTCATGTCAATCCTCCCGATGAACATCATCATCATGCTCGTCGCAAATAGGAGCAACGCCGTAGACAAATCCGATGGAGCGATCAGGCCACACACCAGGATGATCGGCAAAATAATGGGCAAAAAAGCGCCATTGAAATCTTTGATCTTGTCCTGCTTCTTGGCAATACTTCTGGCCACGAAAATGATCAGGGCCAGCTTTGCAAAGTCCGAAGTCTGAAAGGTTATAGAAGTAAATGGAATGCCTATCCATCGTTTTGCCTGGTTGATCTCAATCCCAAACAATTGTGTATAAAGTAACATTCCAATAGCAGCAATCAGCAACATCGGGGCCAGGCGAGAGTACCGGGTATAATGGATCCGGTAACACAACCACATCAAAAACAAACCTGTTGCGATCAATGTGAATTGCTTCACCAAGAAATACTCGGTATTGCCGCCTTTCTTCACATAAGCCCAGCTACCCGTTGCACTGTAGACCGCCAGCAGGGATAAAACGGTGAGTAACGCAACGATCAACCAGATCGCGCGGTCCCCTTTTAACCGGTGGTACAACAATGTTCCGAGTCCTTCCTGCATGTTATTAGCGTACTTTTAATGTTATCAATGTTATGACGGCCAACATAATGGCCACAATCCAGAAATGAATCACAATCCTTGATTCAGGCATGCCTCCTTTCTGGTAGTGATGGTGCAAAGGTGCCATGCGAAACAGGCGCCTTCCTTCACCATACTTGCGTTTGGTATACTTGAAATAGGAGACTTGCAAGACCACCGATAAATTCTCCACCAAAAAGATTCCGCAGAGAATAGGAATCAGCAACTCTTTTCGCAATAAAATGGCCATAGCTGCAATGATCCCCCCCAGCGTCAGACTTCCTGTATCACCCATGAAGACTCGTGCCGGATAAGCATTATGCCATAAAAACCCGACACATGCTCCAAGAAAACTGGCTGAAAAAATCACGATCTCCTGGCTGTTCGGGAGATAAAAAATGTTCAGATAATCGGCTATCAGCTTATTACCGGATACATAAGCCAGGATACCCAGTGTAGCTCCGATGATGGCGGATACGCCAGTAGCCAGTCCATCCAGTCCATCCGTCAGGTTCGCGCCGTTAGAAACAGCCGTTACCACAAAAATCACGAATGGAATAAATATCAACCAGGCCCACTTTTTTGCATTATCTCCGGCAAACCACCGTACAAAAACCTGATAGTCCAGTTGATTGCCTTTTAAGAAAGGCACATTGGTCAGGGTCGTTTTTACATTGGCTACCTTGACCCCGTCTTCCGGATCCGTAAACTGTTCAACCACCTGGTATTTTCCATTTACCTGATCTGCTGGCATGCGAACGGTAATGTCCTTGTGCCAAAGCATGGTGGCAGCCACGATGATTCCCAGCCCAATCTGTCCCAGTACCTTGAAGACACCTTTTAATCCCGCTTTGTCCTTGCGAAATACTTTGATGTAATCGTCGATAAAACCAATCGTTGCCATCCACAAGGTGGATACCAGAAGCAAGATGATATAAATGTTATCCAGCCTGGCTAAAAGCAAGGTTGGAATGACAATAGAGAGGATAATAATTATCCCACCCATAGTCGGAGTTCCTGCTTTGGTCTTTTCCCCGGCTAACCCGAGATTTCGAACAGACTCTCCTATTTGCAAGCGTGTCAAAGAACTTATGATCCGCTTTCCGATGGCCATGGAAATAATCAACGATAAGATGATTGCCGCGCCCGATCGGAAAGTGATGTATCTAAAAAGCCCGGTTCCTACCAAATCGTAGTTCCGGTCTAAGTATTCGAACAAGTGATAAAGCATAATCCTTTTTTCTCTTACATTCCAAAAATCAGTGGCAGCGGCCAGCTCGTTAGCCGGCCGTCTGCAACTGTAAAACCAACCTGAGAATGATAATAGAACCTATATTTTTAAGCCTGACTTATCAAGGCTTGTATTTCCGCTTTATCATCAAATGGATACCTCTTCCCTTTGATTTCCTGATAGGTTTCGTGACCTTTTCCGGCGATCAATACGATGTCGCCCGCTTTTGCCAATTGCCAGGCAATGCGGATGGCTTCGTGCCGGTCTGTAATCCGGAAGGCTCCCTGCCGGTCTCCTTCGTCAAGACCAGCCCACATATCCGCAAGGATCGCATCCGGTTCCTCATCCCGAGGATTATCCGAAGTAAATACGATCTGGTCACTCAGCAGCGCACTAACCTTAGCCATCACCGGTCGCTTCGCTTTATCGCGGTTTCCTCCGCAGCCTACGACCGTGATTATTTTGCCGCCCGGTTGCCTAACTTCGCGCATGGCCTGAAGTACTTTTTCAAGGGCGTCCGGAGTATGGGCATAATCCACGACTGCTGTTTTCCCGAGCGCCGGATCAATAACCACCTCAAAACGACCTTTTGCCGGGTGTAAGGCGCTGATGGCCGTTAAGACCTCTTCCGCACCTTGGCCCAATTCAATGGCTGAACCATAAACTGCCAGCAAGTTCGAAGCATTGTATCTGCCCGTAAGCCGGGTAAATACATTCTGCCGGTTGATTTGCAACTGTAGCCCTTCGATGCTGTTTTGGATGATCTTACCTTTAATATCGGCCGGACGCAAGAGCGAATAGGTCAGGACTTTTGCCTTCGTATTCTGCACCATGACCGTCCCATGTTTGTCATCAATATTGATCAAGGCAAAGGCTTGCTTATCCAAAACATCAAACAACTTTTTCTTTGCATTCAAATAAGCCTGAAACGTGCCGTGATAATCGAGATGATCATGCGTAAGATTTGTAAAAACCGCACCTGCATAATGCAATCCCGCTACCCGTTGCTGTTCCAGTGCATGAGAACTTACTTCCATGAAGACATAGTCACATCCCTCTTCCACCATCACGGCCAAAAGCCGGTTTAATGTGATGTTATCCGGAGTGGTATGTGACGCTTCCTGCTGCCGGTCACCGACCCGGATCTCAATGGTAGAGATCAGTCCGGCTTTGTATCCCAGCCTGGTAAAAAGCTGGTACAGCAAGGTTGCAATGGTTGTTTTGCCATTTGTACCGGTCACACCTACCAGGTTGGTTTTCCTGGAAGGGTTGTCAAAGAACTTTTGATTGATATACCCCAACGTTTGAGGTACATTCTCCACTTGAATGTAGGTTACATGGTCTTCGATTTGCTCCGGCAGATGCTGACAGACAATCGCCCCCGCTCCGGCATGGATGGCAACTGAGATAAACTCATGGCCATCAACCCTGGTACCGGGCATTGCTATAAACATGCTGTCGATGCCAACCCGGCGGGAATCCAGGACAATGTCCTTGATTTCCCGGTCGGTATTACCCACTACTCTGCTTACGGCATTGGGTAAGATTTCACGCAACCTTTTCAATGAACTAGAATTTTATATTACCCTAATTTCAATTGCACCATCTGGCCCCGGGCATTTATCCCCGGGCGAAGAGACTGTTGAACAACTTTTCCGGCTCCTTCGATCCGGACCCGCAGTCCACAGCGCTCCATCAAATAACTCGCATCGCGCGCGCCCATGCCAATCACGTCTGGCACCTTTTCAAAATCCACAAATCTCCTTTTCATTTCCATAGGCACCCGCCCTCCTTCCAGCAGAATCCAATCGCTGGATGTTTCATCCTGGTATTCCAACGCAAGGGTTTTCAGGATTGCCTTATAATCATCCTTATAACCTACACTCGAACGCGGAAGCGTGATCTGTGTGCTGCTGGGCATATTGCCCACATTAACTACATCTCCGGGCGCAATCCGCCTCAGGTAACACTTTTCAGCGATTGCCTTAAAAGCAGGACCTGCTACCGAGCTTCCATAATAAGCCCCTTTGGGCTGTCCAATCACCACAATACAGGAATAGACCGGATCATTGGAAGGAAAGAATCCGGCAATCGATGCGATGTAATCCGGAGACTGTCCCTTGTGGAAGTACCCCACTTTTGAAGTACCGGTCTTGGCCGCCATCTGTACCAAATTCGATTGCAATTCCTTGCCTGTACCTGTTCGCATTACCTCTTCAAGCATTTTATGCGCCTTTTCGATGGTCACCAGATTTGCTATTGGCTGTTTGAAGGCCTTGGGACCGAAGGATTTGACCACACCATGTTCGTCTTCTATCCTGCTCACCAGGTAAGGCTGCATTTTTATTCCTTTATTCGCTACCGCATTGTAAAATGTCAGCATTTGCAATGGAGTAACTTTCAACTCGTAGCCGTGAGCCATCCAGGGTATGGAAGTCTTACTCCATCCGGCTTCATAGTCAAAGGCATTCTTGATAAAGGGAGAAACTTCCCCCGGAATCTCAATATTGGTCCTGGCATTCAGTCCAAATTGCTGCAACCGGTTGATGAATTGCTCCGAACGCTCTTTGTTGTTATAAAATTGATCTGCCAAACGGGCCATTCCGATGTTCGAAGAGATTGCAAATGCATCCAGCATGGTTGCCGTCTGGATACCATGAGGGTGACTATCATACATCCACTCACCGTAAAATTGTGTTTTGCCACCATCCAAACGAACCGGCGTATTCAGATCGGCTCCATGATCTTCAAGCAATGCCATTGCAGTTGCAAGCTTCATGGTTGATCCGGGTTCTTGCGCGGTACCTACTGCGTAGTTATAGATCTCATCATAACCATCCGATGATTTGCCCAAATTAGCAATGGCCCGGATGGCTCCTGTCTTCACTTCCATAACTATGATGGTCCCGTATGCTGCCTGATACTTGGAGATGGTTTGCATCAGGGTTTTTTCAGCAAAATCCTGAATTTCAACATCGATGGTTGTATAGATATCATCCCCTCTTTTAGGCGCAATGGCTTCCATATCATTTACAGGAACCCAGTCCCCGTCATTCAATTTCTGCCACAATTTTTTACCGGACTCTCCGGTCAGGAATCCATCAAATGACTTTTCGATACCTACCGGGTTATTTTCCCGATAAACCCCGATGGTTCTGGCCGCCAGGCTTTTATACGGTCGCATCCGGTTGTTGTGCTGAACATCGTACAGCAATCCTCCTCCATAACGACCCAGCTTGAGAAGAGGTAAACTTTGGGCTTTTTCGAGGTCATGAAAAGTTGCTCCCCGGGCCACCACAAAGTATCGTTTCCCTTCCGCCCGCATTTTCTTCAATGTTGAAGCAATGGCTTGTGGCGTTTTCCCCTTTTGAAAATGTTTCGCCAGGAAGTAAGCAAGCGAATCAACATTCGCCTTAAAATCGTTTGGCTTACTTTGACATGGGTCAACAGCGATATCAAAGAACGGTTGTGAAACAGCGAGGGGCATGCCATCGGCACTGAATATGGTTCCTCGTTCTGCTTCGATAGGACGGTATTTACGATAATCATCCGTCCCTTTCTTGCGCCATTTGTCGCCTTCGATTACACTGATCTTCACCAGCTGATAACCGATGACTCCTGCCGTGAGAATGAAAAACAGCATGACGACATAGAGCCGCAGCAGTAGTTCATTTTTTACGTTCATGGCCTAGCGCCTTTGTTTTTTTTCAATGGCTTTCGGAGCATTGTTTCGATCCGAAAGTTCCAGGGAGGTAACTTTCTGCTGAATCTGACTTTCGGTACTCTGATACAGATAGTCCGATTTCAACGAATTGTATTGCCATCGCAATTCCTCCACCTCCTTGGTCAGCCGTTGTATCTTCCTCATCTTCTTTTCTGCATAATGCGCATTGGCGATATAGACCAAACCGATAGCGCATAAAAAGTAGACATAGGGCAGGTTCCGGAACATCATCCAGGTCCCTTTCAGCTTACTTTTGTTCTGCTTAGGTTTTTTACTCATTGTCTTTCAGCTATACGCATCCGTGCACTCCGTGCCCGGCTGTTTGTTTTTATTTCGCTCTCATCAGGTTCCACAGGTTTCCGGGTTAATGCTTGCCATGGACAATCCAGATTCCCGAAATCGTCCTTATGGCTTACTCCACCGGTGTTACCGTTTCGAATCAGATACTTGACCATCCTATCCTCCAGAGAATGGTAGGATATGACAACCAGCCGACCTCCCGGTTTGATCACCTCATGACAACTATTAAGCAACCCTTCCAGCGCATCCAGTTCCCTGTTCACTGCTATTCGCAGTGCCTGAAACAATTGTGCATAATACCTTAGTCGAGAGCCCCGGACTACAGGATCCAGGATGCGCATTAAGGTTGCCGAATGTTCTATTTTGACGTTTTTTCGCGCTTCGATGATCCGCTGGGCCACCGTACGGGCATTGCGAACCTCTCCGTAGAGACTAAAGATGCGGATCAACTCATCCTGCGGTAACTCCATCAGCAGATCCGATGCGGTACGGAAACCATTGCGATTCATACGCATATCCAGCACGGCATTTTCGCGGAACATAAATCCGCGGCTCACCGCATCAAACTGATGGGAAGAAACGCCCAGATCCGCCAGCAATCCATCGATGTGCTGGACCTCCAGTAACCTCAGGTATTTTGCCAGATATCGAAAATTGGCTTGTACCAGTTGAAACCGGCTATCGCTGATGGCATTAGCTACTGCATCTTCATCCTGATCAAACGCGATCAAACGACCCTTTTCTGTCAATCGTCCCAGAATGGCCCTGCTGTGACCTCCCCCACCAAAAGTTGCATCTACATAGATACCCGAGGGATTTGTCACCAGACCTTCCACTGCTTCGTTAAGCAGTACGGGCATATGGTATTCACTCATCATGAGCGGCATCCAGATCTCTACCTCCGAATACTTCTGCTGCCAGAGCTGAAAACTCTTCCGGCTCGTCCAGCATGGCCTGATCGTATTGCTCTTTGGACCAGATCTCTATTTGTTCATGGTATGCAAATAGAATGATGTCCTTATCGATACCCGCATACGATAGTAGCGAGTTTGGCAAATTGATCCGGCTCGCATCGTCGACAACGACATCCGTCGCGCCACGATAGAAGTACCGAATAAAAGTCCGCTGTTTGGGATTGTAAATATTTAAGGCATTGACTTCGGCTGCTTTGCGGTCCCATACTTCTTTCGGATAAAGCATGACACATTTTTCAAAGCCACGGTTCACTACAAATGAGAGAGGACCTGAACCACCGAGTTGACGAAGCAAGGAAGAGGGCAAACGGAGACGACCTTTCGCGTCCACACTGCACTCATATTCGCCTCTTAATTGGTACATGGTTACACTCTCAAGTTAATTTATGAACCAAATGTATAACTTTTTACCACATATCTCCACCAATGCCCACTTTTTTTCAAGAAAAAATTAAAATTTTCCATAATGTGTAACTCGCGATCAAATAATGTCATCAAATTGATGACGCCATGACACCAAATAACTGATACTGTTTTAAGGGAATGGGTTAGAAGTGGGTTTATTAGCCGTTATTTCCGGCCAAAACGCAACGCCAGAACGCCAAAAACGGCTTCTTTAATGATGCTTGCATTCATTTTGGAGACACCTTGCTCCCGGTCTTTAAACAAAATAGGAACTTCAACCAGTTTGAACCCGAGCTTGTACGCCTTGTATTTCATCTCGATTTGAAAAGCATACCCGATAAACCGGATATGATCCAGATCCATCTTCTCAAGCACCTGGCGTCGATAACATATAAAGCCTGCGGTAGGGTCTTTGACAGGCATTCCGGTAATCAGACGGACGTACAAAGATGCTCCCCGGGATAATAGCAAACGATCCATCGGCCAGTTTTCCACATCACCTCCTTTGGTATACCGGCTCCCGACAGTGACATCAGCTGCCCCGGAAGAACAGGCTTTATACAAATCGATCAGCTTCGCCGGAGGGTGGGAAAAATCCGCATCCATTTCAAAAAGATACTGATAACCCTGCTCCAGACCCCACTTAAATCCGGTGATGTAAGCCGTCCCCAGGCCTTGCTTTCCAGAACGCTCCAGAAGAAACAATCGTCCAGGATAATCAATCTTCAACGCCTGCACTTTGGCTGCTGTCCCATCCGGACTACCGTCATCAACAATTAAGACATGGAAATCAACCGGCAGGGTCAACACCTCGCGAACGATGGCCTCAACGTTCTCGATTTCATTATAGGTAGGGATAACTACGAGATTCTCCTGCAAGTCCTGCGATTTGAACTGAACAAATATAGATAATAATATTTCTTAATATATAAGATGCCTGAATATTTCACCAAGATAATGCAGTTGATGGCCAATCTCACCTACACCGGCCTTGGATAATCATTCGGATAACTCTCCTGCATGATGTCATAAAGCTTTTCCACAACATCCTCCGCATTGGGTTTGGTATAATAATCGCCATCCGAACCATAAGGCGTCCGATGTTCTTTGGCTGTTATGGTTGCGGGTGGTGAATCCAGATAGTTGTAGCCTTTCTGTTCTTCAAGCACCTTCTGCATCATGTATGCGGTGGCACCACCCGGGACATCTTCGTCCATAAATACCACACGGTTGGTCTTTTTCAGGGAGTTTACAATGACATGTTCCAAGTCAAAAGGCAACAATGTCTGCACATCAATTATTTCAACACGGATACCTAATTTCTCAAGATAGGGCACTGCCGCCAATGCTACCCGCACACATGATCCGTAGGTAACCAGCGTCACATCACTTCCTTCATGCAGGACTTCGGGAACACCTAATGGAAGCTTAATTTCAGCAAGATTATCTGGCAAGGGCTCCTTCAGGCGGTAGCCATTCAGGCATTCGATAACCAGGGCCGGATCGTGGGATTGAAGCAGGGTATTATAAAATCCTGAAGCCTGGGTCATATTCCGGGGCACAACAATGTGGATTCCCCGCAGGGCATGAATAAGCATTCCAAGTGGGGATCCTGCATGCCATATCCCTTCCAGCCGATGCCCACGGGTACGGATAATGGTTGGGGCAATCTGAATACCATTGGAACGGTAATGCAAGCTTGCCAGGTCATCGGTTAACTCGGGCAGGGCATAGACCAGATAATCCAGATACTGTATTTCCGCCAAAGGTCTCCATCCACGCATCGATAGTCCGACGGCCTGACCGACAATGGTCCACTCCCGAATTCCCGTGTCAAATACGCGATGCACCCCATGTTTGTCCTGCATCCCCGCCATGGTTTGATTTACACCGCCAATTTTACCCACGTCTTCTCCAAAAGCAATCAGCTTCGCATTTGACTGAAGGGCATGATCGAAAAATCGATTGAGGATTTGATAACCATTCAGCATTTCCGGGTCTGCTGAATAGGTAGGATAGACAACCGGCACTTGCAAAGCACTCTTGGGTGTTTCGTTGTACAAATGCTGATGGTATTTGATATGCCTTTGTTTCTGTTGTTCGACAATCCAGTCGTGTAACTCCATTTTACCCGGCAGATCCAGGTGTGCAATGGTATAGTAGATATGTTTCGCATTGCGCACGATGTCACTGATCAGTGGATCCTGCAAGCCCTTTAGCTCCTGGATGGCCTGATCCAGGACCTGAGGCAAATGTTTGGTTTTAATGACCTCGTAGATCTGAGTTAGTTTGGCTATCTCTTTTTTTGCCGGATCATAGAACCGGTGCAATGCCGCATTCCTTCCGTGACGAACATATTCTTTCGCTTTCTTCCGCAACTGCTGAAGCTGGTCTTCGGTTGCAATCTGGTTATCCACCATCCAGTTGCCCATCACCTTAATGCAATCGTGATTACGTTCCCACAACAGACGGTCCTGAGATTTATACCTTTCATGGCTTCCTGAGGTGGAGTGTCCCTGTGGTTGAGTCACTTCGGTGATGTGAAAGACCATCGGGATATGGTGTTTACGCATGCGGTTCAGGGCTCTTTCGAAGACTTCCACCAGGGTCGGATAGTCCCAACCCGGCACGGTATAAACCTCGATACCTTTCTGATCGTCTTTGGTAATGAATCCGGATAAGAGCTCGGTAAGATCGCCCTTGGTGGTCTGCAGGCTGGTAGGAACGGAAATTCCATAGCCGTCGTCCCAGATAAATACAGCTAAAGGAATCTGCATGACGCCTGCTGCATTGACCGTTTCCCAGAAAATACCTTCTGTCGTACTGGCATCTCCGATGGTACAGATACAAACTTCATTGCCCTCATTGGAAAAAAGGGCATCCGCGTCCGGATCATCCCGGTACATCTTTGATGCCATGGCCAGTCCAAGCGCCCGGGCCATCTGCCCTCCGGTACAGGAGACGTCGGATGAAATGTTATAACCGGCGCGCTGATCGATCCATTCGCCGCTGCGATCAACCATTCTGGTTGCGTAGTGGTTGTTCATTTGCCGGCCACCCGAAAACGGATCAAAATTGGTGTCAGAATACAATTGGGCAAAGTAGTCTTCTATGTTCGTGATCCCCAGAGCAAACATCAGGGTCTGATCCCGGTAATAGCCGGACCGCCAATCTCCCGCGCGCATGGCACGGGCAAGGGCAACCTGAGGCACTTCTTTGCCGTCTCCGGTAATCCCGAATTTTGCTTTCCCCAATAATACATCCTTACGGGCCAGTATACTTGCCTCCCGGCTAATGCAGCTGATCCAGTAATCCCGGATGACCTCATTGCGAAAGCGATCGGATTCTTCATTTTCGGGCAGAATTAAGGCTTCTATTTCTTTGAAATCAAGCATGGCAAAATGAAAGAACTGTTGCTGAAATGGAACGGCTAAAGATACCAAATATTTAAAAAAGGTCGTATGTTATGCTTCACCCATCCAGATGACTTTGATCGGAAAACGGCTGAAACCGGTCAGACACACCTGCCATTTTATACGAATTCTGCCCCTAACTCCAGTTCCAAATGAAGCTTTATTAAATTCAAATGATTTGTTAACGCACTTTCCCGGCCTCAAATTTGTTAATACTTTTGTTGAACGCGTAAACTAAAAGTAACTGATAATGAAAAAATTCGCTCTCCTCTTCATGTTATTAGCCGGGTTTGCTGTTGCTCAAGCACAACAAGCGCCAGCTGCAGAAAAACAAGAAAACAAAGGTCCTGTTATGTTCCTGGCAACTACCACTGTTGACTTTGGCACCATTGAACAGGACTCCGATCCTTATCGTAAGTTGCCTTTTGAAAATAAAGGAGACTCACCATTGATCATCACCAATGCAAAAGGAAGCTGCGGTTGTACCGTTCCTACCTGGCCTAAAGAACCGGTTATGCCCGGTGCAGTCGACACCATGACCATCCGTTACGATACACACCGTGTAGGTGCCATCCGTAAAACCGTCACGGTTTATACCAATCAGGGTGATCAGCCAATAACCATTCAGGTTATCGGTCAAATCAATGCCAAACCAGCTGAGCCTGAAGCATTACCTGAAAAGAAACAATCGGTCTTAGGTACTAAAGGAAACTAATTTTTCGCATAGTCCTTTCTCAAAATTACCGTCTCAAGAACTGAGTTTTTTGAGACGGTTTTTTTTATTGCTTTTCCGCGTGAACCTTTTTTCCGCTCAGGTTTTATTTCATCTAAAATGACGTATGCTAATTCTGTTGTCCCCTGCCAAAACCCTTGATTTCAAACCGACCGCAGTTACCACGCATACACTCCCCGATTTCCTGGATGACAGTAAAAAGCTGATCCGGGTCATGAAGAAAAAGTCTATTGACGATCTGAAGCAACTGATGTCTATCTCCGAGTCACTTGCCAGCTTAAACCATCAGCGTTACCGACAGTTTCAATTCCCTTTTACGCTGGAAAATGCCAAACAGGCAGTCCTGGCATTTAAAGGCGACGTCTATGTTGGCCTGGAGGCAGACACGCTGGACATGACGGATCTGTCATTTGCACAGGATCATGTCATTATACTTTCCGGTCTCTACGGCATGCTCAAGCCTCTGGACCTGATCCAGCCCTACCGCCTGGAAATGGGTGTTCGTCTGGAACAATCCAGGCACTCAAACCTCTATGAGTTCTGGACCCAAAAACTGACCCGACACTTAAATGAGAAAATCCTGCAACAGCCCGAGCATTCAAGAGTTGTGATCAATCTGGCTTCACAAGAATATTTTCACTCCATCCGGACACCCAAGGTTAAAGCACCAATCATCAACATCAAATTCCTGGAGGACCGGGGCGGAGAATTACAGTTTATCTCTTTCAATGCGAAAAAAGCCCGCGGAATTATGACACGGTTTATAATTCAGCATCGCATCACGGATCCGGAAGCCATAAAAACCTTTAACGAAAGTTCCTATCAATATGCAGATGAACTATCTTCAGCGAACGAATGGACGTTCATTCGCTAGCAAGATGGAAAACCTATGAAGCGGTTTATCGGCGTTATCCCCTTAATCATCGCAGTCTTTCTGATTTATGTTTTGAATCGCTCTTTACAGGTAGGCGATACCAGTTTACCCCGACTGGGTTACTTTCTTAGCCCGTACACCGGATTTTTACAGAATGGTGAGGATCATCCGGAATTCGACTTTCCCTCCAGTCTGAAAAAATTATTTTCAGCTCCGGTTCAGGTTTATTTTGATGACCGCCTGGTACCACACATCTACGCGCAGTCCGATGCAGATGCCTATCGGGCCCAAGGATACATCCAGGCAGCGCTGCGGATGTGGCAAATGGATATGACTACACGTGCTGCTGGAGGGTTCCTGGCTGAAGTCATGGGTCCCCGGTTACTTCAACGGGATAAAAATCAACGCAGATTGGGCATGTTGGCTGCCGCAGAAAAGACCCTGACCCAATGGCAAAAAGATCAGGAGCAATACGCGTTACTGGAAGCCTTCTCCGAAGGCGTCAACCAATACATTGGCACACTAAATGACCGGAATCTTCCCCTGGAATACAAACTCATTGGACATCAGCCCAAGCCCTGGTCTGTGCTTCAATGTGCGCTTTATGTAAAAACTATGGCCCAGCGGCTTAATTCCAGCGAAGACGACCTGGAAGCGAGCAACACCATTCATTGGTTGGGAGTTAACCGGTTCTCGGAATTGTTCCCGGAAATCAATCCACTTGACAAGCCGGTAATACCTTCCGAAGTAACCTGGGATTTTGTCCCCGAAGCCGCCAATCCCATCAATTTGCCGGACAGTATATTGGGAGGGTTACCCTCTCCGGTGAATCCAAGGTCGCCAGGATTTGATGGGAGTAACAACTGGGCTGTTGGACCTTCTAAATCTTCATCCGGGCTGCCGATGCTCTGCAATGATCCGCATCTTGGCCTAACGCTCCCTTCTATCTGGATTGAAATGTCCCTCCACACACCTAACATAGATGCCCATGGAGTAGCGCTTCCCGGCACACCAGGCATTGTTATCGGATTTAATCAAAATGCCGCCTGGGGTGTAACCAATGTGGGCCAGGACGTAGCCGACTGGTACCAGGTTCACTGGACGGATACCCGCAAACACCACTATCTGATGGATGGTGATACCCTGGAAATAACCTGGAGGGTGGAGAAAATACCTGTGAAAAATGCAGAACCAATCCTCGATTCAGTCAAATGGACTGTACTTGGCCCAATCGTTTATGAGGATGGCGGCAGTAGCCACGTAGATCTTGCTTACCGCTGGATCAGCCTGGATAGCGACGGCAATGAGTTGAAAACTTTTATGGGGCTGGACCGATCTGCGACTTATGCCGATTACCGGGAAGCCCTGCAATCCTTCTGTGCACCGGCACAGAACTTTGTCTTTGCCTCAAACCAAGGTGACATCGGACTGACTGTCAATGGCCATTTTCCGGTTAAAGCCCCGGAGGTTGGCAGATTCGTGTTTCCTGCGGAAGATGCTCAGTATCGCTGGAGTGGTATCATTCCATTTGAGCAATTGCCCACCGTCCACAACCCCGACCAGGGTTATGTGGCTTCAGCCAATCAACGGAGCACCGACGAATCCTACCCTTATTATTACAACGGTCATTTTGAAGATTATCGTGGTCGCGCCATTAATGATTACCTCTCGGCGGACAAGTCCTTCACGGTTGAGGATATGAAAGGCTTTCAGTTAAGTACCTATAGCCAGTTCGCGGCCGATGCCCTGCCCATTATGCTTGCCGCGATACCCTCCGAAGCGATGGGATCCGGGCCAGGTCTTGCCCTCAAGTCCTGGGACTACCATTTCAATGCAACTGCTGAAGCGCCGATCTATTTTACGGTTTGGTACCGCATCCTTTATAATCTGATTTGGGATGAATTCAAAGCCAAGTCCGAATCAGAACCAATCCTGTTCCCGGAAAATTTCTTGACCCTGGAGTGGCTTAAAAACCATCCCGACGATCCGTTTATGGATCTGCAAAGCACGCCGGACAAGGTCGAAACCGCTTCAGATCTATTGGTACAATCGTGGGAAGAGGCACAGGAAGCGTACCAATCAATAGCCGTTAAAACCTGGGGCGAATATGCACCTCTGAACATCAATCACCTGGCTAATTTACCCGCTTTCAGCCGGCAAGATTTGCCTACAGGAGGGCATTCGAGCGCTCTAAATGCAACCAATGGGTCGGCAAGTCATGGCCCATCCTGGCGTATGATCGTTCAATTAGGCCAGGAGCCTCAGACCATAGGTGTTTATCCCGGAGGCCAAAGCGGCCATCCCGGAAGTAAATATTACGATCAAATGGTTGATGCCTGGGTCAAAGGCGAATATTATCCTTTATTATTGGTCCCGGAAGAATACTGGCAGTCACATCAGCCATTGTTCTCCATAACATCCGCGCAATGAAAAACTTCTGGATTGTTTTGTTGGTATTGGTGCTGGCTTGTCATTTCACAAGTCTGATCTTGCCGTGGTGGAGTTTCGCCGCAGTGATTGGGCTGTCGCTTTTCATTATCCGATTTCCGGTTAAAAAAGCCTTTCTGTTAGGATTTTTGACAGTTTTTATAACGTGGCTGATTTGGTCAATCTGGATGTATCAAACGAATGCGACGGTACTCACCCCTAAAATAGGAGCACTATTTGGAGGACTATCCCCCATGCCGCTTATCCTGGTTCTGAGTATACTGGGCGGATTGATCGGAGGATTTGCCGGTTGGGCAGGAGCTTCGTTAAGAAATGGTTTAGCCGGAAAACCGGCCGTGTGATGCCAAGTAGGGAAGTCTCAAAATCCCAGGCATCAATACCTAAACATCTGAGATTTAGTTATTTAAATAATAAATATGTTTGGCCGGAGAAGCAGGGAATTGAATTTATACGTATTTTTGATTTAACACATCTATCTATACACAATAGTAGTTTTAGAAAACTATACACCGGAAAAGGCTGTCTGATACACCGTTTCGTAGAGAAAAGTTTCTTCGATTTCCAATCGCGTGTATAGTTTTCTTTTTTACCATCTTCAGGTCAAAAATCATTCCAACCATTGTTCCTTCCAAAAATATTCGCGCATAGCAGTGCAGCACTGGTGGCTATCCTTGGTATTTGGTTTTGGTTTTGTCTGCCAGAACCTCTATTTGACCGGCCATTGGCGAAGGAATTACTGGACCGGCAAGGTCAACTCATCGGAGGTCAGGTCGCTATCGATGGTCAGTGGCGGTTTGAAGGACCTGATTCCATCCCGGTAAAGTTCAAAACCTGTCTGGTTCAATTTGAAGATCAACGATTTTATCACCATCCGGGTATTGACGTTTTCGCCCTGTTCAGGGCATTAAAACAAAACGTACACGCTAGAAAAGTCGTAAGCGGTGGCAGTACCTTAACCATGCAGGTCATTCGGCTGATACGTTCAGGGAAGCCAAGGACTTTGTGGGAGAAACTGATTGAATTGACCTGGGCCGTACGCCTGGAGTGCAGCTCGGATAAGGAAGCAATTCTGCATGCATATGCCAGTCATGCTCCATTTGGAGGTAATGTAGTCGGTTTGGAAGCTGCCAGTTGGCGGTATTTTGACCGGCCTCCATCACAGTTGAGCTGGGCCGAATCAGCTGTTTTGGCCGTCCTTCCCAATCAGCCTTCGATGGTACGCCCAGGTAAACACGACGCTGCTTTGAAGGCCAAGCGCAATCGTGTACTCCGGCAACTGTTAACCCAAGGCATGCTGGATTCCCTCGATTATATACTTGCATTGGACGAACCGGTTCCGGAATCCCCCCTTCCCCTACCGCAAATCGCACCTCACTTTTTGCAGTACGCTGTACAATCTGGCCCCGACATGCACCGGATCTCCAGTACCATCGACCGCAGCATGCAAAATAAAGTGAATTCGCTTCTTGCACATTACGAAAGAGAACTCAACGGGAAAGAGATCCATAACGCCGGGGTCCTAATCACCAGCGTAGAAAACAATGAGGTTTTAGCCTATGCCGGCAATTTGCCGGGTGCAGGAACAAAATACGCAGGCGCAGTGGATTGCATCCAGGCCATGCGCAGTACGGGAAGTATTCTGAAACCAATCCTCACGACGGCAGCATTTACACGCGGTCTGGTACATCCACAAACCCTGTTACCGGATGTCCCTGTTCTCATCAATGGTTATCAGCCGGAAAACTTCAATTTACAATACGAAGGCGCCGTTACCGTGGAAGAGGCTTTGAAAAAGTCGCTTAACATTCCAATGGTTTCCTTACTCAGGAACTATGGGGTGCCTAATTTCCTCCAGGATCTGCGGAAAAGTGGCTTCAATTCATTTCCATTTACCGCCGAACACTACGGCCTATCGCTGATCCTGGGAGGAGGAGAAACCAGTTTGTGGCAATTAAATCGCGTCTATGGTGCAATGGCTAGAACATTATTGCACTTCACAGATCACGATGCTCAATACACCCGGGAGGACTGGGAGTCAAGTTACGGTTGGTCTGACCCGAACGGCTCAACCCACCCTGTTCACTACCAATCCGATGCCGTCGTATGGCCGGCCGGCGCTATCTGGTTATCCTTTAATGCAATGACTACTTTGACCCGGCCGGATGAAGAAGGACGGTGGCAACAGTTTCCGTCCCAACAAATGGTCGCCTGGAAGACTGGCACCAGCTTTGGGTTTCGGGATGCCTGGGCAGTTGGTATCACACCTGGATACATCATCAGCGTGTGGGCAGGTAATGCTGACGGAGAGGGCCGTCCGGGCTGTACGGGTATCCAGGCAGCAGCACCCCTCCTCTTCCAGATAATCAATAATTTACCTTCATCACCCTGGTTTACGACTCCATATGATGATTTGAGCAGTATAATATTGTGTTCAAAATCCGGGCTCCTTCCAGGTCCCTATTGCCCCACAGATACTTTTTGGGGGCTGGCTACTATGGAAAGAATGGGTGCCTGTCCCTATCACCACCGGATTTGGGTCAATCCGGTAACCGGAAAACAGGTTGATAAAGCATGTTATTCTGGCGTTCCTGAAGCAAGCGCTACTTTTCAACTTCCTCCCTTGCAGGCTTACTATTACCGTCGTTCTCATCCGGAATACCAGGATCCACCACCCTGGCAATTGGGATGCGGACAGGATCATCAGCCGATGGCCTTGATCTACCCTCATGCCAGTAGTCAGTCAATCTATTTGCCGGTCAATGCCAACGGAAACATCCAGCCATTGGTACTTAAAGCAACACATGAGGATCCGGATGCAGCGATCCATTGGCATCTGGATGGAAACTATCTGGGGACTACCCACCGAGTCCATTCATTGACCGTTACCTTAGAAAAAGGGAATCATTTGCTGGTCTTATTGGATGATCAGGGCAACCAGCTAACCAGGTCCTTCAGTGTGAAGTGATCCGTCCTCTCAAATTTTTTTCCAATCAGGACGGGAAATCTTAGCTGCCTGGAAAAGACGCCGCAACCGGAACCTTCCTTCGCGGTGACTTATGACGTACAGCAAACTTCCCGCAATTGCCAAATTTTTCATAAACATAAAACCATGGAACCGGCGGGTCTCGGCCGGGTCATTCCAAAAAGAATAGACAATGATGGTCACCGGAAGCAGATACCCCAATAAAAAAATAGCTCCTAAAGAAGTCCGGTATCCGATCAATATCATGGTAGCTCCGATAATCAGAAATACGATGGTAAAGATCAGCAGGAATTCAGGTTTCCATGTCAGATTGTATTCTTTCATGGTGTGCATGGTGGCTTCAAAAAAAACGGTAGAATCATATGCTTCATAATAAAAGTAGGCAGCAATTAAGATCCTTCCGATCAAATCAAATACATCTTTCATGATTGGCATCTTGGTTACTGGAGCGCTTCACGGATCCTGATTAATTTTTCCAATAGCGGGTATAATTGTGAAAGTGGCAACATATTGGCCCCATCCGACAAAGCCTGAGATGGTTTTGGATGGGTTTCTATAAACAGGCCATTGGCACCTGCGGCAACTCCCGCCTGGGCAATGACCGGAATGAGTTCAGGATAACCTCCGGTAACGCCTTTAGGCTGATTGGGCTGCTGCAGGGAATGGGTGCAATCAAGAATGGTGGTAGCGCCTAATTGTTGTAACCAGGGGATATTCCGGTAATCCACAACCAGATCCTGATAACCAAAACTATTACCGCGCTCCGTGAGCCAGGTTGCCGCAGCTCCTGCATCTTGACTCTTTTCCAGAGCAAACTGCATGGCTTGCGCACTCATGAACTGGCCTTTTTTAATGTTTACGATTTTACCGGTCCTTCCTGCTGCTTGTAACAGGGTCGTCTGCCGGCACAAAAAGGCAGGTATTTGCAAAACATCCAGGTGAGGCCCTGCGACTTCTGCTTCCTCTTCCGTATGGATATCCGATGTCACCGGGAGATGGAAGTCGGACCGAATATCGCTTAATACTTCCAACGCAAGGTGGTCTCCGATCCCCTGGAAAGAATGGAGGCTAGAGCGATTTGCTTTCCGGTAAGAGGCTTTAAATATATAGGGCAATCCCAATTGCTCGCACCAAGATTTCACCTGCCCCGCTATCTCTTCACAAAGCATTTTTGATTCGACCACGCACGGACCGGCAATCAGGAAGAAAGCCCCGTCACGAATTAGCTTGAGGGTAGGGTGTTCACTCATGTCTCCTGCCTTTATTGCGGACCAGAAGCCAGGCACCAGGTTCTATTTCCTGTCGAACCAATCCCAGAACAGAATCAATATCTTCCTGTTGGTCCAATACAAATCCAATGCGGGTTACCGGTAAGGCTCTGGATTGTTCTTCATAGACTTTCCAGCCCCGGTCCTCCAGGATCTTCCGCATTTTGACCACGTTGCTCTCATCTTCAAATGCACCGACGATAATCACCGGATTATGCTCACCGGAAGGCGATTGGATCAATTGGGCAGCGGGGTATTCAGTTATGATTTCATCCGGGATATTTTCAATCACCGGATTTCGAATTGAATCCGGCTCATCCACAGGATCCGGCAATGACATTTGTTGCCCGATGGTATGTGGCAAATCAATGGACGGTGTATATCCCGGGCTACCTGTACCTGTGTAGAGCAAAAAATAAACGAATCCCAATACCAGCAGAAGCATCACCCCAAAAACACTGAATTCCCACCATACCTGCTGACGAGTCACATCTTCCTCCCAAATATCCTGAATTTCCAGTACCGGCAATCGATTAGTCTTTGAAAAGGTGGGATCCGAGGTTGTTGACACGACATCACCTTGCCGGTGGAAGGCAGCTACTCCGGCGATCTCACTTTTCCCGGTGGAAAACAAGTCCCGGTGCAGCTGTTCACCATAAGCTTGTACGAAATTAGCCGCATTATCCGTGTCTGAATCTGCATACCAGGCGAACATGTCGGCAAGGTAGGGATCGTCGTAGTGCAAATGATCTTCCAGCTTAAACTCGTAACTGGGGGGAAGGAGGCGGTTATGAAGCTTGTCGTACTGGGCAGATTGCATGTGCTTCTGGATTACGCCGAAGCCGGGAATATACAACCGGTCATTTTCCTTCATCAGCAACCGGATCAGCTCCTCTAACTGTCGACGCTCCATTCTCATGATTTCACAATCAAAGGTAAATAATTTAATGTGTTGGCAAAGGTGATGAATTAAAATTCCTTTGGTATTGATTGTATCTTTAGCACATCAAATTGTATAAATTCAGTTGATTATCAAAATCTTATTAATAACAAAAAGACTCATAGTTCCATATGCGGTATAAACGGTTGCTAACTTTGATGATCATGATTTATATGGCTTCAGCCCTGTCTTGGTGGAGCATTCTTTTACATCGACAGAATCAGGATATCTACCGGCTGGAGCAACATGTTCAGCAGGAAAATCATGGTAGCCAAAACGACGAAGTGCTGATAGAAAGAAGCTATAAGCGCAAATCCATCATGATTCTTGGTGAAGGCATGGTTTTTATCGCGGCACTCGGGATGGGCCTTTACCTCATCAATCGCTCTTATTATCAGGAGCTCTCCGTAGCCACGCAGAAGCAGAATTTCCTGCTTTCCATAACCCATGAGTTAAAATCGCCCATTGCTGGTATCCGGTTGGCCCTGGAGACCATACAAAAACGCACATTGTCCAAGGAACAACAATCCACTTTAATTCAAGGAGCGTTAAAGGAAAATAGCCGGTTGGAAAAGCTGATCCAAAATTTGCTACTGGCAGCCCAGGTAGAAACTGCCTATGGCCTGGAACCGGAAGCGCTTGACCTGAATGATATGATTTTGAAGGCGCAGGAGAACTATACCATCAATCATCCTCACATTCAGTGGGACATCCAGTTCGCCAAGTTGCCTGCGCTCTGGGCAGATCGCAAAGACGTGGAAAGCATCCTTTCCAATTTGATCGAGAATGCCATCAAATACCAGAAAGGCCCGCAATACATCGGCATTAAAACCTTGCATACGTCGGAAAATATAATGCTCGAAGTATCCGATCGCGGCGATGGAATAGACCTCAAAGAAAGGAAACTTATCTTTGAGAAGTTTTATCGAATAGGTCAGGAGAGCACCCGCAAAACTTCCGGAACCGGTCTGGGGTTATACATCGTAAAAAAGATCATGGACAGACATAAAGGACAGATACAGGTTTTCTCAAACGAACCACGAGGCTCACGCTTTTTAGTTACCTTTCCAAATATCCTAGAGAACCAATAAATGCAGAAAAGAGTCTTACTGGTAGAGGATGAGCCCAGTATCCGCGATTCAGTTCGCATCAATCTGGAAATAGAAAACCTGGAAGTTGTTACCGCAGACCGGGGAGACCTGGCCATTCAACTGGTGCAGGAACAGCATTTTGATTTAATCATTCTTGACATCATGTTACCCGAAATGGATGGCTATACTGTCTGTCAAGCTATCCGGTTGGAGCAAGAGCATGTACCAATCATATTCGTAACCGCAAAAGATACCAGTGCGGACCGTATCCACGGATTACGGATTGGCGCTGACGACTACCTCACCAAACCATTCCACCTCGAAGAATTATTATTGCGCGTCCATAATCTCCTTAAGCGCAGTTTGACACCGCTGGACCCAAACCGCTCAGGGTATCAGTTTGGCCCCAACCGCATTAATTTTGTCACCTTTGAAGCAATGAGCCTCCAGGGTCCCCTGACCCTGACTAAAAAAGAAGTACAGCTCATGAAACTATTGATAGACCAACGCAATAAAGTGGTGTCCAGACAACAAATGTTGCAGTTGGTCTGGGGCTATGACATTTTCCCTTCCACCAGGACCGTGGATAATTTCATATTGGCACTGCGCAAGTATTTTGAAGAAGATCCTAAGAACCCAAAGTACATCCGCTCCGTTCGGGGAGTTGGATATAAATTCGTCAATGATTAATACTGGTCATATCCAATGAAAAAAAATCGAGTTAAGCATCCATCCCGAGTACCATTTATGCTGTATGCCGATGAAGCAGGTAACATTATGGAGGATACCCGGTATGAGGTGATGGGCAGGACCGGAAGGGAAATGGTTCGCTTGACCCCGACGGACTTTATGTCACTACCTGAAGGCAGTGAGATTTTCTTCCTGGTGAACCGAAATCCCTGGGGCTATTCATTGCAACATCAAAGAGCTCAGATCTATCCGGAGGGGTTTGCTGTTTCCGCATTTATCGCACCTGCCCATACGCAAACTTACCTTTCAGCTTATGCCAATGACCAGGATGCACCCGTATTGCCACTATATGCTTATACCGCAGTAGGATGGCTGGATGATGAATTTTACACGACGGCGGTCCGGGTGGATGCAGATATCCGCCAAGACGTTAAGGAATTCGACTTACCGGATATTGAAGCGGGAATAGCCAGAGTACAAGCAAAATATCCGGAAAACCGGCTCGTGAACCACCTTGCAAACCAATGCGCAATGAGCTACCATTGCCGGGCCGCACAGAATTATTTTCTAAACCGATGGGAATGCCCCATCCCTTCTTCGCCAGCATGCAATTCTGCCTGCCTGGGTTGTATTTCCCTCCAACCGGAAGAACACCAGATCCATTCCAGCCATTTTCGTTTGCAATTCAAACCGGATGTCAAGGAAATTGTCGAGGTGGCAGTTGATCATCTTGAAACCGTCGACGATCCCATTATCAGTTTTGGACAGGGTTGCGAAGGCGAACCTCTGCTCGTTGCCGATGTCCTCGAAGAAGCCATCCGTGAAATAAGGTGCCGGACGAAACGAGGTATCATCAACATCAACACCAATGGGAGCCGTCCTCAGGATGTAGAAAGGTTGTGCAAAGCCGGACTAAAAAGTATCCGGGTAAGCATGAACAGTGCTCAGGAAGAATGGTATAATCCATATTATCTTCCGAGAAATTATTCTTTCGGAGCCTTAAAAGAATCATTAAAGCTGGTCCGACAATACGGTGGATGGGCCTCGATAAACTATTTTGTCTATCCCGGATTGACCGATAGCCTCGCCGAGTATCAGGCATTAGCTCAATTCATCAGAGACACCAATCTCAATATGATCCAATGGCGCAATTTTAATATTGATCCAGACTGGTATCTGGAAAAAGCAAAAATCGGGGCCATCAATCAACCAATGGGAGTCAGGAATTTACTCGACACCCTGAAGACTTCTTTTCCTCATCTGGCCTTTGGATATTTCAACCCGTCTGCTAAAACCCAGGAAGCCCATCTCCTAGTTTGAGTTTGCATACCATAGGGTACCGATTTAAGAATGTCATGGGGTTGTTTTATATTGAAGCAATTCCTCAAAACCTCATCCGTGAGAACTATGAAAATCTTCCTGATTCAGCTCTTATCCATGGTTGTGACGTTTACTGCACAAGGCCAAAAGAGTGATTCATTAAAAGTCCCGGAACCTAAGTCATTTATTACCAACCACCAGGACACTTATCATAAGATCGCCGTGCGCTACCGGGCAGAAGCCAAAGAAGTTTACCTGACAGATGACAAAGCCAATCCGGTTGCTTCGATTTGGTCGGTTTCTTATCTGCGTACAGATGTGCCGGATGGTGAGCCACGACCGGTTGTTTTTGTATTTAACGGCGGCCCTGGTTCGGCTTCAATCTGGTTGCATATGGGATTTCTGGGTCCACGCCGGGTGATGGTTGATTCGGATGCCAACCAGGATGATGGCGCTCCGCCCTACCCTGTTGTTGCTAATGAACAGTGCTTGCTGGACATTGCAGATCTGGTCTTTATTGACCCGGTTGGAACTGGTTTTAGCAAAGCTATCGGGAAAGGTAAAGACGAAACCTTCTGGGGACTGCGGGAAGATGCCCGTTCGGTAGCGCAATTTATCCGGTTATGGACTACCGGTCACAATCGCTGGATGTCTCCGAAATACATTATTGGTGAAAGCTTTGGTACAACCCGTGCAGCCGCAGTAACCGCCGCACTGGAACAAGGCGGTCAGGACCTTGCCCTCAATGGACTGATCCTGATTTCCCAAGCGCTGGATTATGCCGGATCTACTTCAGTCGATTTCAACATCACTTCCTACCTCACTTATCTTCCAAGTATGGCGGCTACCTCCTGGTACTATAAGAAAGCGGGAGTAGGACAACCATTGGAGTCTTTCCTGGATAAAGCGCGCATATTTACCTATCAAACCTATGCCCCCTGCCTCCTGAAAGGAAACTTTCTTTCAAGCAAGGAAAAAGAAATGCTCGCTGATTCACTCGCTTATTTTACGGGATTGGACACCACCTACATCAGGCAATCGAATTACAGGATATTGGTACCCAGGTTCCAAAAAGAATTGCTGCGCGATCAGGGTAAGACAATCGGCCGACTTGATGCCAGATACTGGGGAAAAGAATGGGATCAAACAGCTGCTGAACCCACTCTGGGTGATGCTGCAGACTATCGAATTTCAAGTGCCTATACCGCTGCCCTTAATGATTACCTGGCAAAGGATTTAAACGTATCGATGGACAGTCCCTATCTGACGGGTAATGATGCCATCTATAACAAGTGGGATTGGAAGCCGGTACCAAAAGATGCGGCGTGGGAGCCTTCCTACGTTAATACCGCTCCCGGGTTGGGCACAGCAATGCGCCGGAATAATGGTTTGAGGGTTTTGGTTGCAAGCGGATATTTCGATTTGATCACCCCCTTCTTCGATGGAGAATATACCTGTTCAAGAAATGGGATTCCCACCGACAGGATCGAATTTTCATATTATTATTCCGGACACATGATTTACAACCACGACCCGGATCGTCAAAAATTGATCGAAACCATACACCAATTTATCCAAAGGAAATGAGCAACGATAACAAGGAATCGATACCTGCATTTTATCTGGACGACAAATCCACGATTGCAGCGAAATTTGGTGGCAAATCACTCGGTGAGATATTCAGTCATATCCATCAATCCAATTACTGGGACAATAAAGGAACTGTATCAGGCCCGGGATCGGACGTGGATCAAACCAAAACCATTCGGATTGCTTTACCTGCCTTGTTTGATCGCCTTTCTATCCGATCCATGTTGGATGCACCTTGCGGTGATCTCGCCTGGATCCATGACATTTTACCGGACAATCTAACCTATTATGGGGTGGACATTGTTCCTGAGATTATTACCTCTAATAAAGAACACTTTTCAGACCGGTCATTTACTTTTTCATTAGCCGATCTTACGGAAGATCCTTTACCCACAGCCGATCTTATTCTGTGCCGGGATTGCCTGGTCCACTTCAGCGAGGCCAACATCCGTAAAGCCCTGAAGAATTTCCACAGCTCCGGAGCATCCTGGCTTTTGATGACCTCCTTTACCGGCGACCGTTCTTACCAGGAATTTCCGGATGGTGGCTGGCGGGCGATTAACTTTCAACTGCCTCCCTTTTCACTTCCCGAGCCGGACTTTATTTTGGATGAAAACTGTACCGAACTAGACCTTGCATACACCGATAAGGCTCTTTGTCTTTGGTCGATGGATAAGATTGGTTCCGCCTTGAAAGGAAAATAAAATTGAACTATACGATGATTTTTTAACGTGGAGACAATGCATAGACTGAATTTAAAGTTATGTCATGGAAATCAGGGGCCGAACAACGTTTTGCCTTCTCCTGCACTCCAACGCTGAGAATCTATTATCTTTCGCAACTCTAATTAAAAAGCGACAAATGAAATTATTTGCCACCATCTTAATTCTCTTGGTATTTGCTGCTTGCGGACCCAGTGCTCAGGACCGTGAAGTTCGGGAATCAGCACGTCAGTCACTCCTTGATCAAAATGCCAGCTTGGCCAATTCAGCGCCAGCCAATCAACTGCCGGCAGCCGCTGCAGTGAACACCAGCGTATCCCATTACATCTGTCCGAATAATTGTGAAGGAAGCGGAGGCGCATCCGAAGGTACTTGTCCAGTCTGTAATTCAGCGTATGTGCATAATCAGGATTACCATACAACGCCTGCGGCAGCCACCCCGACAACTACACCCGAGCCTCCCCAAAATGCTGCCGGTGTGTGGCACTATACCTGTTCAAATGGGTGTGAAGGAGGAGCTGGTTCTGCCATCGCTTGTGCAACCTGTGGTGCAACACTGGTTCACAACACGTTATATCACAATTAAAGCTATCCGGGTTAGTTTAGCCATACGTCAGGATGATTCAGGATAGCCGGGCTACAACTGGCCATCAATTTAATCGTGAATTCAGCCATTGGAATTGGATTAAGTCCTGACAATCCGTCAACTTTGTATGGAATGGGGCCAGCAGTGATCGAACGGGAAATAATTGATTCCATTGAACCTCGAATATGGTTTGCCGCAAAAGGCGCCGTTGGATGGTTGGTGTTATTTATGGTAGCCAGCTTAATGCAATGCCAGATTCCCCAAAAACCGGAAACTGCTTCCGGTGCCATTCTGTTCAGCCAGTATTGTGGTTCTTGCCATCTTGCTCCCCAGCCGACAGACCTTCCCGTTTCCGTCTGGAAAAAAAGGGTTTTACCTGAAATGGCCGCCCGGATGGGACTGCTTATCGACCATTACAATCCCTATGCTGGTTTGAATATGGAGGAGACCTTTTACACACAAATTTCAATGGCCTATCCTCCCAAACCCATTATTACCCGGACAGAATGGGACTCCATTGCAAACTATGTCCTATCGCATGCCGTTGACACTTTCCTGTTTGACAGTAGCAGGTTGCAGCGGAATAAACCGATAAATCAATTTGCAGCTCACCCTGTCAAACTGGACGACTTGCCAGAATCCTTCGTATCATACATTCACCATGATGAACACGCCGGAACGAACTTTGTCGGGTTCGTGCGCGGCCAGGTTTATGCGGTCCCTGATCCGGAACATCACGACTTTATCGAAAAACGGTATTACACCATTGCTGATTACCGGCAAAGGGGCGACACCACCTGGTGTACAGAGATGGGCCCAATTCTCCCCTCAGAAATTCCTAAAGGCAGGCTATCCAAAACCGTAGATTCGACCCTGGTCGTTGTAGCTGATTCCTTGCATCGTCCGGTTTACACAGTATTTTCAGATCTGGATGGGGATGGCAAGGATGAAATCCTGCTTGCTGAGTTCGGCAACAAAACCGGAGAACTGCTCCTGCTTCATGCCGATCAGGATGGCCGTTACCTATATCTACCACTTCTGGCCCAACCGGGCATCATTCGAATTATCGTTCAGGACATGAACCAGGACCTCAAACCGGATTTGGTTGTTCTGGCAAGTCAGGGAAATGAGGGCGTCTATCTACTGCTAAATCAGGGAAACCTGAAATTTACCACACAGCAAGTCATCCGGCTACCGAGCGTCTATGGAAGCAGTTGGATCGAACTCGTCGATATGGATCATGACAAAGATCTGGATATTGTTCTGGCTAACGGGGACAATGCCGATTATTCCTATGCCTTGAAGCCCTATCATGGTGTCCGGATATTTACCAATAATGGAAACAATGAATTTGAACAGCAATGGTTTTATCCCATATACGGCGCGACACGGGTCATTGCACGGGATTTTGATCTTGATGGAGATGTTGATTTACTAGTCAATGCCTACTTCGCAAATTATGACCAGTTCCCTGAAGAATCCATTGTTTACCTCCAGAATGATTCCGACCCGGAATTCATGTTTTCTCCCTTCACCTTTCCGGATGCTGCGAAGTCCGGACGGTGGTTGATCAGCGAATGTGCAGATTACGACCAGGATGGTGATTTGGATGTCATCCTCGGATCAAATATCTGGTCACCGGCTCCCACCGGGAGGGACGTTTTGAATTCCTGGCGAAAAGCGGGGATAGATTTACTCTTTCTGGAAAATAAATTGAGGTAAGCTCATTCCAAAGGCGCTTACTGTTACTTATTTTGGCTTTTTCCTCCAGCGATCCACTAAACCTTTAATAAATAATAATGGTAAGGTAAACACGTCCGTTTGTAATGCGATCTCACCGGGATTGGCTAGCCGGATATTCAGTTGATTGGTAAATGGATTGTCACTGGCAATGTATGTCCAGGTGGATGTTGGCCGGGTAAACGAATGTGGGGTGTTAAGGGTATCCGCTGTTTTCACATATTCCACACAGTCCTGAATACTTATTTTACGGCAGGATTCAAGTAAACCCTCAAATCGAATGTCTGCCTCTTCCCGGAATATACGCAGGGGCTGGAAACCTCCCAATCGCACCAGATGAATGCCATCCCGTCGCAGCATCATTTCCTGTAAAAATTGTGCCCAATAGCGATCATAGTGATAAAACAGGATCTCTCTGAGAGCATCAATGTGCTGTTCAATTTCCTGAACGGCGTCAGGTATTTCCATTTTTAGCAGATCATGAATGCAATTGGAATCAAAATATTGGTGCCTCTCCCTACTCCAAAGTATACGCTGACTTTCTAAAAAGTCGGCATATTCAGCTATGTTCCTCCGCATTTCTTCCAAACGTTTTTCGATGATTTTCTGTACCATTAACACATAATGGGATCGCTGGGTCTGATTCATCTTCTGCACATCTTTTCTCAACCAGGAAGCATCCATGATCTCCTTAAGATGATAGCGCACCATCAAGTCGTCTGTCATCGAGACAATAAATTTCGTTTCACCCGGATCTCCTTGTCTCCCTGCGCGTCCCCGTAACTGTCTATCTATCCGTCTGGCTTCATGCAAATTGGTTCCAAGCACAAACAACCCGCCCGTTTCCGATACTTTTTTATGCAATTCAGGGTCTCCATTCCCGAGTCTTATATCCGTTCCTCTTCCTGCCATATTGGTAGCGATGGTCACCATACCCGGCAGCGCAGCCTGAGCAATAATCTTTGCTTCTTTTTCATCATGATTGGCATTTAAGAGTTGAACCGAAATGTCCGATTTGGTCAGCAGGTCGGCCAGAACTTCAGATTCACGTACTGTCAAAGTACCAATCAAAACAGGTTGTCCTATCAGAGATCGTTTCCTGACCTCCTCAACAATGCGTCCGTTCTTTTCTTCCTGTGAAAGACAGATCTGCAACGGGAGGTCTATTCGTTGGGAAGTCTGGTGCGTAGGAATAATGCAAGTTTTTACGCCGTACAATAAATGCAATTCTTCGGCTACATCCGCTGCCGTGGCCGTTGTACCGGCGATACGGTCGTATTTCCGCACAAGGTGGGGAATAGAAATCATCTGGAGGACCTCACCGTCCATCTGAATGGTCACTTTTTCCTTGGCCTCCACGGCAGCTTGCAGTCCATTCCTCCATTTTCTATCCGGCACCACCCTGCCGGTAAATTCATCAATCAGCTTAACCTGGTCTCCTTCCACCAGGTAATGGATGTCTTTATGGAGTAAGCTATGAGCCTGTAATGCGACTTGAACGGCAGAATAAATGCTGAAACCTTCACCGGAAGTAAAATCCAATCCGGGAAATGCATCCTGAATGATCTTTATCCCCGAGTCAGTTAAGAACAATTCATGACGACGTTCGTCGACTTCAAAATCATCCTTATTCAAGCTGCCGACCAGATCGGAAATAAAATTCAAATCCAATGGAGTACCTGCACGTGATCCTGCCAGAACCAACGGGTGGCGGGCTTCATCGATGAGCATGGCATCAGCTTCATCAATAATTACCGAGCCAAAGTCAATAGGCAGGAGCTCCTCAAGGTTCCAGATCATTTGATTCCTCAGGAAGTCAAATCCGATCGTTTTAATGGTTGAGTAAACAATATTCGCTTGGTAAGAAGCTTTTCGCTTCGCGGCAATGTCATCCTCATGAACAGCCGCTACCGACAACCCAAGATTTTGGTACAATGGTGCCATCCAGGCGGCATCTCTCCCTGCCAGGTAATCATTAAAAGTCAGGATCTGGCTTTTTCCCAGGGAATAAGCCAGCCACGCACTGGCCAGAGCTATGGTTACGGTCTTGCCTTCTCCCGTTTGCATTTCCACCATTTGCTTTCTAATGAGCGCCAGAGCTCCCTGATATTGCTCTGCAAAAAGGGCGATTCCCAGGTGGCGATGAACGAGCGCTCCGGCCAGACCCAAAAATTCCAATAGCTGTATAGATCGGTTAGCCAATGACAGCTCCGGATTAGAATCCGATTGCCGGTACTGCATTTCAAATTGATAAATTTCTTTCACTTCGTCCAGGTAAAGGTCCGCTTGGTCGATGACGCAATCCGGAATGATTCCCCAGGACCGCTGTGTCCTTTTATTGAGTATCATGATCGTATTTTAAGAAAATAAAAAGAGGCTTGAAACCATGCTTTCTCGCATGACATGTATGGGCAGTACAATACGGTTGATCCGTTTAGGAAATGGAACTGCGGGCCAGGAGTGGCAAATAGGCGTTCGTAAGAAGAAACTGAATATTTTCGGTATGCGACTGATCCAATGGCAGCGTAGCCGGCAGGTTGGGGAGCGGGACATCCTCGTTCGCTTCACGGATGGCATGAATGACGTTCAGCAGGTAGGTGTGAACCCGTGAACCGGGATCCCGATGAATGGCTTCAATAACTACCTGAGGTGTAACCGGATGTTTATCGATTTCAGGCAACGCGACAAGAACCGCCAGAACAGCAGAAAAGATTAGCATTGCCTTGGGACCCATAGGGAATAATTTCCGATTCAAGTTCATTTGTTTTGCCAACGGACACTAAGATAACCCAATTACTGGCACCAAATGTTCTAACTGTCCCAACAATTTATCGATGCAAATTATCGTAAAACGACCAGGGGTGCACTCTGAACGAATGCCCCCTGGTTAATTTTCATTGGACGTATGAAAAAATGTACTTAGCTGTCTTTCAATTAATGCATCTGGCCACGATGTCGGCGAGGCCTTTGGCATCTTCAATGGTGACTACTTTGTTTGTGGCATTAACCAAAACATCAAATGGGAAAGCAATATGAGGTGGCCGGTCTCCCATGGAATGACTTCTGTGCCAGGCTATGAGAAATTCAAGGTAAGCTTGGTAGCCGGCAATTTCCAGGGACGAGCCATCGGCAAATTCAATGGTGACCGGAAAGATAACCTGATAACAAGCATTGTCCAGCAGATTGGGTATGAAAGGACGTTGTTCACGGCAAGCCCTTAAAAATTGTTCCAGCTGTTGCTTGTTTTCCACGGTAACCGTAGATCCGTTAGGTAACTCAATTTCATGGGGAAATGCAATCTCCGGCTTAACCGTATCATCCGGATGCGCAATATTCCAGGTATCAATCGCATCGCACAAGGCCTGAAGATCCGCTATCTCCTCCCCGGTTCCATCGGGGTAATTCAGCATAATCGGAAACAGGATGCGAATGCACGGACCATATGGGGGAGCTACATCACAATCGGCAGCAATAGCCTCAATATCCTCCTTACTGTAAACCGTAACCAGCGTACTGTCACTCAGGCGGACATCGTAAGGGAACTGGATATGCACCGAACCCTGCGTAGTCGGGTTGGCAGCCCTCCAATCAGCAATAGCCGTCTGCATTTCTTCGCGGTCGTTTACCGTTTGAGTAGAAGAATCCGGGAAAATAAGCGTAAAAGGAAATACGGGTTTGTAGCAATCCAGGATCCGATGGCCTTTACCCATCCTTTCCAGTCCACATGAAACTTGTAATTCGCGTAATTGTGCGGCTGTCGAAATGGTACGGGTTGAGCCATCCGCAAGTGTGACATCCACCGGTAACTGGACATTCGGTAAAACCCGTGCCCCCGGGTTCGCTTCCCGCCAGGTCATTATGCCTTCAACAAAGGCTTCCTGGGTCTCGAAGGTTGCCGAAGTGCCATCAGGCCAAACTACCGTGACCGGAAATACAAAGGTAAAGCAGCGATCGGAAGTATCATTTGTTGCATCCCGGAGATCGAGCGTAGCATCCGTATAATTCTGGGTAGTTTCAATGTGTTCTTTTTGACAAGCGATCAATAGACCGAACAGCGCCATCGGCAAGAACAGTTTTACAATATTTTTTAACATGACAAGGTGAATTTTGGTGAAAAAAAAGTGCGATTAAACAATCAATAAAAGAATCGAACTGCTTGTTTTTTGTACTCACCGGATTGGACTCACCTTGACACCAGAAAGTTTAATCCATGCTAATAAATACGTATAACACTCTAATTTACTGATACTTAAGTTGTATTTCTAGTCCAAAATATTTGGAAAATTATTCCAGATTATTTTCCGGAATCGGTTTTAGAAAGAAAAAACCACTCACCATAAGACCAAGTAAACCAACCGTAATAAATAAATACTGAGCCCCCAAAGAATACCAGATCCATCCGGCTATCAGACTGGCCAGAAATGCGCTTACGCTGAGCATCGCCTCATAGGCTCCAATACCTGTGGCCAGTTCATTCTGTGGAACCAGATTAGATATCCAGGCTTTTGCGATGCCTTCTGTCATGGCGGCATAAACTCCGTACAATAAAAACAGGGCCAGGAGATAAAAGGGATTGTGGAAGAGCCCCATTCCGCCGTAAACAAGACCGTAACATAAAATTCCGATGGCAAAGATGGACTTGAATTTCCATCGATCTGCCAATATACCTGAGGGATATGCTAATAAAGCATAAACCATATTGTAAAAGATGTAGAATCCAATAATTGCTTTTTCAGAATATCCCAACGACTGCAATTGCAGGAGTAAAAAAAAGTCGGAGCTATTTAACAGCCCAAAGCCAAGCAGGCCTCCAACTACGAGGCGATATCCCGAGGGTGACCTCCTCCAGTACCGGAAAAAATCGCTCCAACCCGGACGGGTAGCACGTGTAACAGAAATCGTCCCTCCCCTTTCCTTCAGGCGCCAGGCAAAACCAATCGCCAGGATGCCGGGAACAATAGCCAGGTAAAAAAGGTACCTTAAGTCATCCGGACGATAGAATAAGAAGGCCAGAGCCAATAAAGGTCCAAGACTCGCCCCCAGCGTGTCCATACTCCGGTGAAATCCAAAAATCCGGCCTTTGGTTTCCGGCGTTGCCTCCTGGGCCAGCAAGGCATCCCTTGCAGCCGTCCGCACTCCTTTACCCAACCGGTCCATGGAACGCAACAGGAACAATCCTGCCGAGGACATGATCCATCCCATTAGCGGTTTTGAGATGGCGCTCATAGCATATCCCCAGCGAACAAAAGGTACCCTGACTTTAGAAACGTCAGACCATCGCCCAAAATATCCCTTGGCGTAACCCACAACGAGCTGAGCAAATCCCTCCAGAAATCCAATTCCTAAAACAGTAAATCCAACTTCGGTCATAAAAAGAGGTAGCACCGGATACAACATTTCACTCGCCATATCCGTAAATAAGCTGATTATGCCGAGTGTAATGACCGTTCGAGGTATTGATTTCATCCTGAAGATTCTACTGGTTAAATCGATTTATTCGATGATCTCTGAACCGGATTTCAGATAACTTAGCGTCGAAAGTGGGAATTTTCTGTGAAAACTTTCGATACTTGCAAACGGGTATTTAAACGAAAGGCCTGTAAACCATCCGATTTGCAGATTGCCTTTTGCAAATAGAACACGATGAATGTACCTCATCCGCTTTGGTTGCGGTTTAAACAGGGAGACTCAGACGCATTTGAGCAGTTGTACCAGGAAAACCTCGATGGCCTTTTAAGGTATGGCCATCATTTCACCCCGCAAACCGAGCTCATCGAGGACGTGATTCAGGAACTGTTCGTGGATTTATGGCAACGCAAAGCCAATCTCGGCGACACGGATTCTCCCAGAAAATATCTGTGTGCTTCCTTGAGACACCGGCTCTACCGTACCCTTAAGAAAAATGCAAAGACCGCCAGTGAGGATGAAATCCCATTCGACATGAGTTGGGATTGGGAAGACGCCCCCTCCAGTGAAGAACGATATGCTCAGGTGGAATCTGCCCTGGAGCAGTTGTCTCACCGGGAAAAAGAAGCCATTTATCTGCGATACCACCAGGGACTATCTTATGAAGAAATCGGTGACATCATGGGCGTTCAATATCAGTCGCTACGGAATCAGGTTCACCGGGCCATCCAAAAATTGAGAACCATTCTAACCATCGTTTTTATGATTTTCTTAACAGGAATGAGTACAAACATGAGACCGGATACTTTATAGTTCAGGAAAGCATGCAAAGCTTATGAAGCAAGAATACATAACATATACTCCTGAGCAACTAATGGACGTGGATTCTTTCATTGCTGCTTACCTGCACCGGGACGAACAATTCCTGCAGGCGTGGCAAAATTGGGAAGCCGCCCATCCGGAATGCAGCCCTCAAGTTGAAGAGGCTCGTAGTTTGTTGCGCCATCTTGCTGTCCATGAATACCGGGTTTCACGACAACAACGGGATAAATTATGGAGTAACATTCAGGCGAATCTCCAAACCAAACCGGTAGCCAAACGAAGAATAATACCGACCAGATGGTATGCCGTTGCGGCTGCGAGTTTGTTTATCGCCGCAAGTCTATTATTGTGGCTTCAGGTTTCTGGACAGTCAAGCATCACCAGCATGGCGGGCACCCATTTAACTCACGTGTTACCGGATGAGAGCCAGATCATACTAAACGCAGCATCCCAAATTACCTATCGTAAGAAACAGTACCGGAATAAGCGTGACATCCATCTCGATGGAGAGGCATTTTTCGAAGTCACCAAAGGTGCTCCCTTTATCGTAGAGACAGACTTGGGGTCCATCCGAGTATGGGGAACGTCATTTAATGTGTTTGCACGTGATTCCATTTTCGATGTGAAATGTTACACGGGTAAAGTCGAGGTGCGTATTCCGGGAGAAGATGCAGTCATGTTAACGCCGGGGCAACAATACGGTTATGTATCCGGTAGAACTGCAGCGTCTCATACTTTCGATCCGGTCCGGGAAGAAGACTGGAGAAGTGGACAGATCAAAGTTAATGATCAACCCCTTCGCAATGTTTTTGCTGAAATAGAAAGGCAATACGACGTAACCATCCAGTTTGGTGAGTCAACCGGAGCCAAAAGATATACCGGATTTTATCAGTTGAATCAACTCGATAGCGCTTTATATCACATTTGTTGGCCAATGCAGTTGGAATTTCAAATAAATGGGAAACAAATAACCGTCAAATAGTCGTTGAGTCCATAACTATATGATTCGACTTCGGATAGTACACCTGATGATTGCGTGGTGGATGCTGCAAATGCCTGCATTCACGCAACAGGTCGTTAATCCAAAATGCCCACTCCCTGCCTTGCTAAATGAAATCGAAAAAAAACTTAACGTCAGGTTTGCCTACGATGCCTCCGCATTAGCTTCCATTTTGATTGATTCCACCCGGATTCAGGACAATCCGGACAAGTGGTTGGAAGAATTGCTCAAGGACAAACAATTTGAATGTCAGCGTCTGTCCGATAAACAATACCTCATTCGGACCCATTCACTAAAAGATATTGCAGGCATATCGAACCAATTTACACTGTCAGGGAGCGTTCGAGATGCCTGGACCGGAGACTACCTTGAAAATGTAGCGGTCTTCACGACGGATCTCCGTCACGGTACAACTACAGATTCCCTGGGCCGTTTCAGGCTGTCCTGTAGCAACTATTCGACCCAGATAGCTTTCCAGATGCTGGGATATACCGATTTACGTGTGGATCAGCAACAATTAACACCCAATTTCTCTATTTCGTTGATCCCGCAGATTCAGGAGATGCCGGAAGTCCTAATTGCAACCAAACCACCACCCATTGGATACCGTTCAAACAGCTCAGCCATCCAATGGCGTCCCAATGAACTGTTAGCTATGGGACTGGGAGGGATGCAATCCGATGTCCTGAGATCAATGCAATGGCTTCCGGGAGTGAATACCGGTGATGACCTGAATGCATTACCCGGTGTTCGAAGCAATGAGCCTGATCAAAACCTGATCCTTCTTAATGACATGCCTTTGCTTAAAGTGGATCATTATTTCGGCATATTCAGTGCACTACCACCCAATCTTATCCAGGATGTAACCTGGTACCGTTCCTATTTCCCGGCCAATTACGGCGGACGCACAGCGTCTATAATCAATCTGAATACGCTCGAACCTTCACTCCAGAATCCAGGTTGGAGCGGTCAATTTACCTGGGATAATCTATCCGCCTCCGGTGTAGCCAGAGGGCCTCTTTCAAAACACCTCTTTGCCACCATAGCCGGACGATCCACGTATTACAACCTGTCCTCGGATGGCCTTTTCAATTTCTTGTACGAGAAACCTACGGAGGATTACTTTGAATATCCGGATGAAAACCCGATTAGAAATACCCTGAATATCCGGGAGACCCAACCCTCCTTTCAGTTTTATGACGGATATGCAGGAATTGAAGGCCATTGGAAAAACACCTCCCTGCGTATCCAGTATTTTACGGGGTTTGATGATTTTGATAATCTAAGCAGCAATGGATTTGCCATCCCAACCCGGGACGAGCATATCCTTTACCGATCGGCACTTAGCGAACAAAATACCTGGCAAAACCAGGCTGCCGGGCTGTACCTGGATCACCGTTTTACCTCAGGATTGGTTTGGAAGAACTGGATCAATTATACCGCTTATTCCAATCAATCGGTGAACCGCCTGAATCTGGACCGCATAGAAGGATTTCAATATCCACCGGTCAACCTGGATGTATATGATTCTTTTTACAATACTTCTTCCATTGCCGAAATTCAATCGGAACTCGATTGGACGTTAAAACCCGACCACCTGTTCAAGATTGGGCTACAAACGTCGCAATTAAACAATCTGGTCGATTTTGATTTGGAAGCATTGCCCTCTTTAAATGTTACTCTTGGAGGTAAAACGGTTCAGACCTATGGGGAATACGTGTTCGAAAATAACGGATGGAAGATGGAATCCGGTTTGCGTGGCATCTACTACACGGTGACTAACCAGGTCCAATTCGAACCCCGCTGGTACCTTCAGTACGAATCGAAAAGCGGTCATCGCTTCCATCTGGCAGCAGGCAATTATCACCAATACCTGCGCAGTTCTAACCACGAGGATCGATACAACCGCAGTTTTGAATTCTTCATTTTGGCCGATGATGAACGCTTTCCCGTACTTGGATCCTGGCAGTTCACCGGAGGCTGGACCTGGCAAAAGAATAATATTCGTCTGGAGGCAGAAGCATTTTATCATAGCCTGAACGGGTGGTTGGAATACGCTCAGGAAATGCCTGGTGTCAATAGCCAGACCCCTGTTCGATCCAGTACCTTCAGATTGTATGACGGTACTGCAAAACAATTTGGCATAGATGTGTTATTGCGACATGATGCGACGCATTGGCCCGGGTGGATTGCTTATACCCTGAGTAAAGCTGAGCAGTCAATTCCTGAAATCAACCGGGGTGCCTATTATCCTTCGCAAAATGATCGCCGCCACCAGCTTAAAATAGTGCAGGAGTATCAAAACAACCGGTGGTCCCTGTGGATGGGCTATCAATATGTAAGCGGAAGACCTTACCTGAATATTCTAAGTGTTGGAGAAACATTGCGCAGAGATATAAACATTCGTCGAGCATATGATTATTTGCCAGCTTATCAGCGTTTTGACCTGGGTGCTACTTACCGGCTACCTGTGAAAAATACACAACTGGTGTTTTCAGCAGGTGTTTACAACCTGTTCAATCACAATAATGTGGAATACCGTCAATATGTCCTGAGTCTGGAGGGAGCTCCCAACACGAATCTTCCAAACCAAAATTACATCCTGGGCAATGACGTATCCTTACTCCCTATTACTCCGTACTTATCAGTGAGCTGGAAATTTTGATTGACCAATTATCTTGCTTTCTGAAACTCAGCAAAGGTCATGGTCTTGTACTTTTCTTCATTGGCATAAACCAATTCTTTCATCAGACCATCAACCTGCTTGTATCCCGGTGAGATCAGAATACGGGCGAAACTTTCATCCAGGGTGACATAGGATGGATAACTCATTTTCCCATCCAGGAGGGCATAAGCAAGCTGGTGAATCCCATTTCTTCCGGCAGCTATCCATTTAAAGGTATTACCCTGGAAAACGATGTCATCTTTTTGCTCTGCATCCAATTTTACGGCATAATAATTATTGGAAATGTACTCCACTACTTTGGGATCCTTAAAGGTGGTTGCATCCATTCTCTTGCACCAGCCGCACCAGTCGGTGTAGACATCCACGAATACTTTCTTTGGATTGGAAGCATTTAATTTAACCGCTTCATCCCAGGTTATCCAGTGAATTTCTTCAGCAACATCCTGTGATGCCGGTAGCGGGTCGGTCGTAAAAAAGAATGGTAAAATCAGATATAAAAGATAGTGCATGACAAGGACTTGTTTTCTTATTGAACCGTAAAGATATACCCATTAACGCAACAATGCTTCAAATTGTTTGCCAGGGTTTGTAGTCTGGATTACAAAGAAAGGGCATTCCCAGTGGTTTGAAATAGCAAAAGGGACCCAAATCGATCCCTTCTGCATGTTGACGAAAGAGCGAACATTAGCTCTTGTCCCAAAGAACCAAACTTGACAATACTATCGGTGTTTAGTACGATCCACTATCGTGAATACCCTACTCACATTAAATCCAAAATGAATCCCTCCTTTCTCCCATTGGCCAACCGTCTCGGTTATAAAGCCTTTCTCTATCATCGACGTGGAATTCGTAAAATGCAACTGGAACACGTGACCACCGGTTTCAATGTCCACCCCTAAGGAGAGTGAGTTGTGATAATCCGGACCCAATTGATCGGGCAATACGTAGATGTACTCCGCATTGATAGCCAATCGATTGGTTAATTTAATCCTCCCGGCAGCCCCCAGGGCATACACATCATTCTTCTCAGCCCGCGTGGCTACCAGATTCCGGTGAACCAACGTTGGAGAAAGTTGCAGGGACAGCCGGTCGCTGAATTTTCGTCCGACGATCAATTGGTACGTGTAAAATAATCGTGAGGAGAAATAATTATCCCGGGTTGGATCCGCCCATTTTACGGAGTTCAGCGAACTAGACGCTAATACCGCCAACGTAACAGGCATGACCTTTTTTCCAGTGGACTGACGCAAGATCTTATACTTCAAAAACCCGTCAAATGATTTCTGGAAACTACTTCTACCGATGCCAACCGTCAATTGATCCGTTATACCGTAATCAAACCCCAACCGCATCATGGCATTGTCAAGTCCAAAAAACTCATAGGGTCCTCCATTAATGAACCCAAAGCGGTGATTGATCTTAAAATCCAAAACTCCACCAGCTGTGCTCTCCAGGGAATGCAAATTGATGACCCGGTTTGTCTTAAAGGCAGCCGTAGCGTATTCCGTCACATCATCATTACCCAATAAGGAAAGGAGATCGGTATCCTGTCCATAAGCATCTGAAACAGCGGAAAACGCCAGCAGTAGTACCACTTGAATTCGCCACATCATGATTAACTTTTAGCATCCATCGGTAAATATTGGGACTCGATATCAATTTTAACCTCTTTGGCAATTTTGTCTTTTACCACCGAAGGGATTTTTACACCATAGTCCTCAATTAAAATGGTAAACATGGCTTTGCCTACGACCTGCCCATCCTGGACGGTAAATGTAGCCGGTGTGGTGACGCTTTTGGTCACTCCATGGATCGTTAGATCTCCGGTAACATTTGTTTCGTAGGTCCCATTCTCATTCAGTTTGAGCTTACCGGGGTCTTCAATTTTCCCTTTAAAGGAAGCTTTTGGATAGGTGCTGCTTTCCATATAATTTTCATTAAAATGTTCCTGCATCAACGCCTTTTCAAATTGAAAGGCTTTGATGAGCACCGCAAATTCCATCTGTCCGTTTTCAGCATCAATAACACTAGCAGCTTTGGTATTATGTGCTTCAATTTTTTCCATCGGCGCATCCGAATAGAAGGAGACTTTACCGTCTTTGGTAAAATACTTTTGTCCTAAAAGGGCTGAAGAACCCATCAAGAACACACAGACCGCGAAAATTCCTTTTTTCATGTTATGTAAGGTTTATTTTTTTATTTCAATACAACGTACCAGCACGACGTCCATTAAAATGCCGGTAACCATTCCGCGCAAGGTGACCTGTTGGCCGGGACTAAAATCTGGCCGTTGGGTCCCTTGAACATAATCCATTTCACACCGTACGGTTGCCATGATATCATCCGCATCCAGTATGACAGTCCAGACGCTGTCTTCCTTGCTGACTGACTCTACTTTTCCGGTCACATCGACAAATTGATCGAGATAGGCCTCATTCGCTTTTGTCTCATCAGCCTGAAACGCTTGCAGTAATTCGCCCGAGGTTAACGTAGCCACTGGCGTTATGGTGTCAACCTGAACGAAGGGCTTGTTTATATATTTATAAACTACAAATCCCCCGATAACACCCAGTAAAAGGAGCAGTAAAAGCACTTTTTTTATCATGGCTTGCTGTTAATTGTTTTGAGCTCCCTGATCAATCCATGCGTTGATCTGCTGAATAAAGCAGGAAGAAAGTTTTGCCGCGCCCTGAGGCATAGGGCTAAATCCGCTATCGTGCTGGATGGAACCCTTCAGTTTTCCGTTGATCACAAAATTGTGCAGATTACTATAACCCTCAAGGACCACACCACCCTGAGGGAACTGCGCATTATGACAAGACAAACAATTGTTGGTGATAATGGGATTCACATTATTGGCATAGCTCATATTTGTGGTATTGCACTCCACAACGGGATACAGATCTTCTTCATTGTCGTAGTAACATTTCGACAATGAGAGGATCAAAACCATACCAGCGATCCACAAATGATGCGATTTCAAGTTCATAGCATGTTCTGCTTTCGTCCTTACAAATGTACCCTGACTCTATGATCCATCACCGGATTAACCGCTGAACCGGAATATTGCCCGGCTGTAACCGGCTTATTGTAGTCCATGCGGGAAAAAGCTTTCCTGTCAACCCGGATACGGGCCATTTATGTTGTTCTAAAATGGTCTAGACTTCGCTGCTTTCAAGATCTCCTGTTATCCATCTTTTGAAAACCGGAGAGCGTTCGGTACTTACGATGCTGTCAATTTTACAGGCCGGATCAAGCACTATTTTGACCCTTGATTTCGAGTAGGCATGCATCTCGTGGATGGCCTGGTAATTGATGATAAATTGACGGTTAATCCGGAAGAATAATTTTGAATCCACCAATTCATCCAGTTTTTCCAAAGAATATTCGATGGGATACCGCTTTCCTTGATTGGTTACCAAAAAAGTAATTTTATCCTGGGTATAGAAGTAAGCCACGTCGAGGATGTCAACGACATGGTAACTCTGGCCGACCTTGATGAGAAATCGCTTGGCAGGTTCTTCCTTCAACAGGCTTTGAGCCAACTCGCGGTAATCAAAAGCCGCACGTTGCATCCTATCCGTATACTTTTGCAATGCGATCTGCAGCTCGGCTTTCTTGATCGGTTTCAGCAAATAGTCCAATGCATTAACCCGAAACGCCTCGATCGCATATTGATCGTAGGCTGTGGTAAAAATGATCGGTTTTTGAATGTCGATGTGATCGAAGATTTTGAAGCTGCTACCATCCGCCAAATGGATATCCATAAACAATAAATCCACTTCCTGATTGGATTCGAGCCATTCCAGACTACTTACAATGGTATCTGTAACACCTTGTATTTCGATGGTTTCATCGATCTCGTGCAGCATATTCATCAACCTTTTGGCCGCTGCATGTTCGTCCTCAATAATTAAAACTTTCATAGTCATTCTTTGGTTAAAATGGGTATTTCTACGGTAAATCGATTTTCAGACTGATGAATGTGAACCGGCTTGGCAGTTAGGAAACGGTATTGTTTCCGGATACTTTCCAGACCAAATCCGGTTGAAGTTTCGGTCGTCCATTTGCGTTGGACCGGATTGGAGACTCCCACATAATCATCTTTGCGAAACAACGTGATGGTCAATGGTTTTTGCCGGGATATCTCATTATGCTTGATGGCATTTTCGATCAACCGCTGTAGACTCATCGGCACGATCTGACCATCCTGAGACATCGGCTGTTTATCGATGATCAATTGATCACCATACCGGTATTGCAAAATCGAACAGAACTCTTCCACGATTTTTAATTCCTCGACCAATGCTATTTTCTGACTATCGCCAAAAAGAAGAATCTTCCTGTAAAAGTCCGACAAATGCTCTACGTACTCGATTGCCAGCTCCTGGTTTTCTTCAATTGCTGCGGCCAGGGTGTTGAAGCTGTTAAATAGAAAATGCGGATTGATTTGATTTTTTATCGTAGCGAGTTCGGCTTCGATTTGATGTTTCTCCATGGCGCTGCGCTGATTGATCACGTATTCCCTCCATTTGATCACACCCAGCAATAATGCAAATACCAGGATTGTCATGAGGGTGATGAACCACCACGTCATCCAGTATGGTTTGCCGACCACAAAGTTGTAGCTGGCTCTTGAGCTGGAGGTGAAATCACCGTGGACGGATGCTTTCACCTGGAACTCGTAATCACCGGGATCCAGATTCAAAAAAAATGCCTGGTGGTCCCTCGTTCTTCGCCAGGTTGAATCACTTCCCAGCAGCCGGTAGGAAAATAAGATATTTTCCGGTTCGGTAAACCAAATCCCGGCGTAGCTGATCCGGAGGTGATTCTGTTCGTATCCGAATCGATTGGAGTGAACCAAATTGGCTCCCCCATCGATAACCTGGATCTCCTTGATCACCGGCATGGGTTGAAACCATATGGCTGGTGTTTCCTGGTAGTGAAACAAGCTTTGATTGGAAACAAACCACACGCCTTTCCGTCCATCATTCCAGGAAGCATTAATATTCATTACCAGATCTTTAATCCCGGCACTTTCTTCAAAATAAGTGATGCTGTTACTGCTGGGATGAAAGGCTTCAACCCCATCACGGTCAACCATAACAATGTGTGCCCCGGACCACGACAGAATACTTATTTCATTTTCGTTGGTCCCTACCTTTTTGTCGATACGCTCGATTTCAGGAGCCATTATATCAAGCCCGATTATTCCATTGCTAGCTGTATTAAGCCATAAAAACCCCTGATCATCCTCAGCCATGCTGTAGACGTTGCCTATCGATAAGGTATCATTTCCATTTGGGCCTCTCAGGATGGCCGTCGGATAATGGATGAAATGATCATTTTCCAAAACCGAGACACCCGCACCATCGGTAGCTATCCAAAGACGGCCGCGATGGTCTGTACGCACCTGATAGATGTAATTGGACGGCAAGCCTTGTGCTTTGGTAAAGTTCTTGATCTCTGGCTCCTTCAGATTTCCTGATTTGACATTTACCCTGGTCACACCGGCAAGTGTGGCAAACCAGAGATAATTGCCCTGTCGGGTTATCGACAGAATCGAACCATTCAAAAACCCGGTTGATTCATCCCAGTGAGCTACCAGCCGGAATTTAGGGTCCAAAACATAGACGCCCTGACCAAACGTACCGGCATACAAAAACCTTTCTTTGTCCGTATAAAGACTGATTACGTTACTGCCGGATAATGCTTCACGAATAACCTGAAGATTACCAGCTTCACTGATCCTGCCAATGGCCAATCCGTCTACTTTTCCGAAATAGATGGAATCCAAGTCCAGGTAAGCCATACTCTGGACATCACCTAGAGAATGCTCCCAGCGCTGCATGGCTGGCAAAAAATTATAAATGTATTGTTCGTTGACGATCATCCAGACAACCCCCTCCTTGTCCAACCACAACTGATTGATCGAAACTTTCCCGGACAACTTAGGTGAAAATTGAACCGGTGTAATTCTTTCCCCGTTCATCTCCCATAATCCTCCGTCTGCCGTCCCTATGAAACCATAGTCTGGCGTAAAGAACAGCATGGAGGCGATGCTACCACCAGACCAGGTGGGTGTAGCATGTTTGATCTGCTGGGTGGTGGCATCAAGCCAGCCAAAGCCCCGATCAAACGTGCCGAACCAAACGCGGTCTTTGAGGACCTGGACTGCTGGAATAATATGATCAGGGAGCCCCAGACCGGTTGTTAAAGTTCTAACCCATTTATGATTGGACGAAAAGGAACAGTGAATCAAGCCAAGGTCCGTGCCAACCCAAACGCCCTCTTGCGGTCCTTGTACCATCTGATAGATTTCTTCAGCCGGCAATCCGTCATCCTGATTGTAATTATATAACCTGTTACCGGTCCAGGCATAGATGCCCTCTCCATACGTTGCAATCCACAGGATTCCCGACTTATCACGCAAAATTGAAGTTATTCGGGCATGCGGATGACCTTCCTCAATATCCCAGGGCTCGATACCGGCAGCCTGGCCGGATCGGACCCTGCCGATTGCCCCGGTCAGCGTCCCTACCCAGATCGTACCATCATTATCTTCAAAAACAGCCGTTATTTCCCGGGACAAGACGCTATCTCCGGGAATGTGATCAAACCGCCAACCATCGTATTGGTAGAGTCCTTCGGAGGTTCCAAACAACATCAATCCATTGGAAGTCTGGAGCTGACAATAGATGGCATGGCTTTGGAGATTTTCAGGCAATGACACTTCTCTGATGTGGTATTGGGCATCAAGCGATGTGGTACAGCCCATGCTAAGGAGAACCAGGCAATAAATGAATCTTTTCAATGGTGTAGTCCGGATCATTGTACTTTAAATTCGGCCTCCACCGTTACCTGAATTTCTTCAGCGATCTTTTGATAGACGATACGTGGTATAGTGATTTTATGATCTTGCAATGGGACCGTAAATTGACTGCTTATGGTCAGGCGATCCGTTAATACCGTCAGTTTACTTTTGATAATCCGCTCCTGACTGACGCCGTGGATCTGCAGAATTCCTTTTGCCCGGACGATGTATTCCCCCTCTTTATTCAGATCGATAGGATCCAGAATTTTGCCGCTAAAGGTACTGGTCGCATAGTGATCCGTTTCCATGTAATTCTCATAGAAATGTTCCTGTTGTAACGGACTGTTAAAGCCTTCGAAAGAACTATTTCGAACTGAAAATGCGAATGAATTGGTGGAAATATCCAAAACGCCCTCCAGGTGCTCAGACTGGGCTTCAATAATTTCTAATGGAGCATCGGATCTAAAAAAAATTTTACCGTTAGAGATTATATACCGGGTCGACTGGTGCGAGGAAACCAATATGATTATCAAAATACCAACCTTCCAATATGCCATCCGAATACCAATTAAGAAGTCAAGATGTATTTTTCGCAAGGGTTTGCCTAATTACCCCGGTTCATTGCAAAGAATAAGGTGATGAAGGAGAATATTTCGCTGCTGAACCGGAACCCTGATCTGCAAAGAAAGGGGATTGCTTTTGATTCAAGCAGACTCTTTTTAACTTGTTCTAAAGTAATAAAGTATTGGGAAATAAGATTTCAAAAAAGACGCTGGCTCTTATCCAAAATGAGCTGGATGCCGCATTTCTCTACGAGACGTTGGCGGAATTGGAGGAGGAGGAAGCCATCCGGTCTATTTACCTTCAAATGGCAAAGATCGAGCAGCGTCACTACGCACATTTCCTTCAACGAGAAGGCTTTACGGATGGGCCCACTAACAAACTTCGTCCATCCTGGCAAGCCCGGACCAAAGCCTGGCTGGCAAGGCGTTTCGGCCCTGCGTTTATCCTGGGAGACTTAATCCAAACGGAGAAGGCCATCGCTTTTGGCCAATCGCCTCATTCGACACCACAGGCTAAAACCAGCCTATTGCATCACGCTCAAATCCTGGAAGGCATCCGGGCCCAGCATAAAACCATCGACCCCAGGCGCTTGGGAACCCTTGAGTCAAGGCATAGAAATGTCGGAGGCAATGCGCTAAGAGCCGCCGTGCTTGGTGCTAATGACGGACTGGTTTCCAACTTGAGCCTGGTAATGGGAGTGGCAGGAGCTGCCGTCGAGAACAAATACATCCTGGTAACCGGCATGGCAGGATTGTTGGCGGGGGCTCTCTCCATGGCGCTGGGCGAATGGTTGTCCGTACAGAGTGCACGAGAGCTGTTCCAGCGACAACTTGACCTGGAAGGCGAAGAACTGGCAAATAATCCGGAAGAAGAGCTGCTTGAATTATCACTCATTTACCAGGCAAAAGGACTTGCCCAGGAACAAGCAGACAATCTGGCCCGGGAGCAAATGAAAAATGAAGGAAATGCACTTAACGTTTTAGCCCGCGAAGAATTAGGTATTGATCCGGAGGAACTGGGAGGTTCGGCCTGGGAGGCTGCCATAGCTTCATTTGTATTGTTCTCTATAGGAGCCATTATACCGGTCTTACCGTATTTCTTCTGGAAAACTCCGGAAGCTACCTGGCTGAGCATTGGCATGAGCGGAGTTGGATTATTCGGGATCGGCGCTTTGATCACCTTTATGACCGGTAAACCGGTTTGGGTTTCGGGACTGCGACAAGTCCTCTTTGGCGCCATGGCTGCGGCCATAACATTTGGAATTGGCCACCTGCTGGGTGTAAGTCTGGGTGGATGATTCAAGACATTTCAGCAGGTATGATGCGATTACATGACAAGCTCCAATGCCCGGTTACCGGGGTCCCTCTGAAACTCAACGCGGATGGCTCCTGGTTGCGTACTGAATCCACCCAATACGGCAAAAGCGAGGGCGTCTGGCAATTACTGCCCCAAAATCAATTATCCAACTACTACGCACATTACGAAAAGGATGCTGAGGTATTTGACTATTTCGAAGCCACTGAAAATCCGGCAACCATCCACGAACATCGGCGTCTTCAGGAATCCATTATCCGGCAAATTCCCAAAATATCCGGTGCCGTTCTGGATGTAGGATGTGGAAACGGCTGGCTGGCCGCATACTTAATCCAGCATCGCCCAAATGTTGAAGTCTGCTCTATGGATCTTTCCACATCAAATACCACAAATACACGTAAACGTGTCCGTTCGGAACGGCACCTGGTGATTCGCGCCGATGCCTTGCATTTACCTTTTAAGGATGAATCGTTTGATGTTTTGGTAGCCTCTGAAATACTCGAACATGTTGAGCAGGTACCTGCCTTTCTAAAAGAACTCTACCGGGTACTCAAACCGGCAGGCAGGCTGATCATGACTACTCCCTACAACGAAGTCATACAATATTCTCTTTGTATACATTGTAATCGAAAAACCCCACTCCATGCCCATCTACACTCGGTCAATGAGCAGTTTATCCTTAACCAGGTTATCCTTTCCGGGATCAATGGAAAAGTCTCAACGCATCCATTTCTGAATAAACTACTGGTCATGCTAAAAACCCATGTGGTCTTAAAATTCTTACCGTACCGATGGTGGAAGGGTCTGGATTGGCTGGCAAATAAGGCCATCGGACATCAGAGTAGGCTGCTCATAGTCATCGACAAATTACCCCTGAAATCATTTTGATCCTGCCATTCTAATCCGGACATTACATCATCCTAATAACAAAATCACTCATGCGAGCTAAATTCATTGCCACCTGCCTGCTGCTTACAATTTATACGCTGGATGCCCAAGAGCAAATACGAGTCGACCTGGTCAACCCCTTGATGGGCACCGACTCAAGATATGATATGTCGCATGGCAATACCTACCCTTCCATATCCCTGCCATGGGGGATGAACAGCTGGACGCCTATGACCAATAAAATGGGTGATGGATGGACCTATCAATATGGCGCCCAGAAAATCAGAGGTATTAAACAAACCCATCAACCCAGTCCCTGGATCAACGATTATGCAGCTTTCTCACTGATGGCAGTAACCGGCAAGTTAAAGTTTCAGGAAGAAGAAAGAGCTTCCTGGTTTTCCCACAAGGCAGAAGTAGTACATCCTTATCATTATTCCGTCTACCTTGCAGACTACGATGTCACCATGGAAATGACACCTACTGAAAGGGCCAGCAATTTCCAGTTTACCTTTCCAGCTGCCGATTCTGCATACATCCTGCTTGATGCATTTAATGGGGGATCTATGGTAAGCATCCTTCCGGAAGAGCGGAAAATCATCGGTTATTGCCGAAATAACCACGGTGGGGTACCGGAAAATTTCCACAACTACTTTGTGGCTGTGTTTGACCACGATTTTGAGATCACCCACACATGGTCCGACGACTGGGCGTTAAAAATGAATTCACGTCAGGCTGCCGGTGATCACACCGGTGCAATCATCGGGTTTTCAACCCGGCGCGGTGAGCAAATTCACGTCAAGGTTGCTTCTTCCTTCATCAGCCCGGAACAGGCAGAGCTAAATCTCCAGACCGAAATCGGCGATGACTCGTTTTCGACGACTTTAGAAAAAGCTGCTATGGCATGGGAAAATGAACTGGACAAAATAAAAGTCACGGACGACCATCCGGAATTACTGGAAACCTTTTACTCTTGTCTTTACCGCATGATGCTTTTCCCGCGGGCATTTTATGAAATCGGCAGCAAGGGTGAAGTTGTCCATTATAGCCCCTACAATGGCACCGTTCAGCCTGGCTACCTTTTTACCGACAATGGATTCTGGGATACTTTCCGTGCTGTCTTTCCCTTTTTCAATTTGATGTACCCTTCCTTGACGACCAAAATCATGAAAGGATTAGTCAACACCTACCAGGAATCCGGCTGGCTTCCCGAATGGGCCAGCCCGGGGCACCGGGATTGTATGGTGGGATCCAATTCTGCTTCGCTGATCGCAGACGCATATTTGAAAGGCAATATCCCTGATGTAAAAGACGCCGAAATTTTATTGGAGGCTATGCTTAAGAATGCGACCATCCCGGACGGGAGACCCGTTAACTCCGTGGGCAGAGCCGGTGTAGAATACTACAACGAATTGGGCTATGTGCCTTACGACGTCGGTATCCCAGAAAATGCCGCCCGCACGCTTGAATATGCCTACGATGACTTTGCATTAGCCCAGATGGCTAAAAAAATGGGTAAAAATGACATCGCCAACCGCTACTACGAGCAGGCGCGGAATTACAAAAATCTTTTTGACCCAAGTCACAATCTGATGCGCGGCAAAAATGAAGACGGACAATTTGAGTCGCCTTTTAATCCGCTGAAGTGGGGTGATGCATTCACGGAAGGCAATAGCCTGCATTATACCTGGTCGGTATTCCAGGATATCCAGGGCCTGATCAACCTGATGGGTGGTGACAAGGCTTTCGTATCCATGCTTGACACGGTATTTGCCATGGCTCCTGAATTTGATGATAGTTATTACGGCTTTACGATCCATGAGATACGGGAAATGCAGGTCATGGATATGGGCAATTATGCCCATGGAAATCAACCGATCCAACACATGATCTACCTGTACGATTATGCATTACAGCCCTGGAAAACACAATACTGGGTGCGTGAGGTCATGAAAAAACTGTACAGTGCAACACCTGACGGATATTGCGGTGATGAGGATAATGGACAGACTTCGGCCTGGTATGTTTTTAGCGCCCTGGGGTTTTATCCGGTAACCCCGGCAGCAGACCAATACGTCATCGGTAGTCCTTTATTTGACAAGGTTGAGCTGGTTTTGGAAAATGGCAAAACGCTGACCATTAAGGCGCCACAGCAAGGATCCGGGGATATTTACATTCAATCCATGAAATTTAATGGAGCATCGCTCAACCGCACCTACCTTCTGTTCAACGAAATCATGCAAGGTGGAAACCTGGAATTTAACATGGCCGCACAGCCAAACACCAATTGGGCCGTCAAGCCGGAAAGCGTCCCTTTCTCAATGACCAAGAAATGACTTGTTTTATACTTTCGTATGCGGATTGCCCCTTATTAAGTGGCGGACTTAGATTAATCCCTGGAAAAATATTGCACTTTATTGGAAAGCAATCCAATGGGCTCAATCTCAATGAGCACATCGTCGCCGGGATTGAGCGTAAATTGAGGAGGCGGAATAATACCGGTACCTGTCAGCAACCAAACTCCGTCAGGAAAATCCATTGAGTGGTTTAAATAGCCCACCAAATCAATAAAGCTGCGCTTAATCTGATCCAGTGTTGTTTCGCCGCTAAAAACAACTTGCCGCTGTCTTTCGATCATCATCTGAATCCGGGTTTCGGGACTCAATGGACCATCCGGAATATACAAACAAGGTCCCAAGGCCAAACTTCTGTCATACACTTTTGCCTGGGGCAAATAGAGCGGGTTTTCTCCTTCTATGTCCCGCGATGACATATCATTCCCAATGGCATAACCTTCAATAGTGCCCTCGGAGGATATCCATAATGCCAGTTCCGGTTCCGGCACATTCCACGCAGAATCCTGACGGATGTGTACTTGCTCGTGATTTCCGGAAACACGGTGTGCCATGGATTTGAAGAAAAGTTCCGGTCGATCGGCTTCATAAACCTTATCATAAAAGGTTGAACCACCGGACTCCTGGGATTCCTCCATGCGAGCATCGCGGCTACGATAATAAGTAACACCTGCTGCCCATACTTCTTGTCGATCCAGCGGAGGCAGGCAATGAGAGAGATCAGGAGGGGTTTCTAATTGTTCCCAATCCTGGTGGTGCAACTCCAGCCAGCGAAACAAATTAACATGATTGGAAACCGAGCTCCAGGTTAGTCCCCCCGGGGCTGCCCACCAGTTATTTTCCTGGTGTAAATAAATTTGATCGGGAGTTCGGTACAGATACCACGATGCGGCCATATTTATTGAATTGGTGGATGAATAAAATGTTCAACGTCTAAGACTGCAACCCCAAGAACAGTCTGCATGATCTGGTTGAGCGCTCCGGCATCTCCGGTGAAATGGAAAGTGCGCTGCAAGTGTTGATAGGAAGCTCCCGGTTCTAAAGCCAAAGCAGGGGATGAAGATTCGATTTCGAAGAACGGTCCCAGTTGTCCTCCGCCATCCAGAGGACCATCATTGTACGAATTGATTACATCTCCGTCGTACGGGTCAGTATCTGTTCCCCAGACTGAATTAACATAGACCGATTGTGTATCAACGGGGCCTATTTGAATAATGGTCAATGTCTGGTGGTCAGGATCATAACTTCCGGCGACTTGCCGGGCACGCAAGGGGGGTATGCCAATCTTGCTGCGGTAATGTCCGTCAACTTTAAATAATAGATAATCGTCGTTTACCTGGAGGCGATCTGCAGGAATGTCTCCGAAATAGTTGGTCCGGACCACCATTCCAAATTCGCTTTCATCACCAGCCCGGAAAGGTATGATAACCGCTCCATTCTCAGCCGGTGGGAACATATCTAGGATCCAGACCGAGGGCTGACCTTGCTCAGCCGTCCAGGCTGCTTCTCCGGTATTTTGAACACCATTCTCCGAACTGTAGCCGACCCAACGCACCCCTACCGGCAGTTCCATATTCAGGGCATGCTCCACACCCTCCTGATCCAGCAAACGTACGGTTCTGTCCACCTGAACCGACAACGGTGTACCGGCGTAATTCGTTACCGTAAACTCGCTACGGCAATGGATGAAAGTGGGATCCTGCTCAATCACCTTAAAAGGATCACGGTCAAACGGCCCGGGCACTACCCAGTTATCAAATGTCTGTGGCTGGCCAGCAGCAAAATACAAGGCAAATGGCCCACCTTCCGGACCAAGCCAAAAGCGATCTTCTCCCCCATATGGATTAAACTGGGGACTTACTTCGCCCCGTTCCAACAACGTGTAATTAACCCACCCAAAACTTCGGCCCCGCCGGCCATCTGCTGATGAGGTAAACACCCTGCTTTGTAAGGAAGGCGACACCAGAAGCTGTTGATTACTGTCTGGCGAGGTAAGCAGCACCAGATCTTTGACATGTTCTTTTAAATGGGCCTGGTCGTATCCAAAATAGCCCGGGTCCATATAAAAGGGCTTCTTATGGCTGCATTGGATGAAAACCAATGTGGCAATGATCAGGGTAGCATAGTTGATCCTTCGCATAATCTCTCTGGCTTTTCCAAAGGGAAAATACAACCTTCCCGGACAAATTTGGTAATGGGATTCTACAAACCATTTATTCATCAGTTTGTTGAGACCATTATGCCTGAATTACCTGAAGTTAATACGGTTCAAAAGCTCTTCCATGCAGAAGCTGTCGGCCACCAGATCCATCAAGTCGAGGTTTGGGAGGACCACATCCTCCGCAACATCTCCGGCGATGAATTTATCAGGAATTTATCCGGACGACCGGTCACCGGGACCTATCGACGGGGTAAATACCTCTTTGCGTTGCTGGATCGGGGACAGTCAGTTTTGCTACACCTGGGCATGACCGGGGATTTGCGGTATTATCACGATCCGATGGAGCGCTCCCGTTACGAACGATTTCACTGGTTGTTGTCCAATGGGCGTTATGTCGGATTTGATGACCCAAGAAAATTTGGACGTATTCTCCTGCTGGACGATATCCATGCCTACATCAATGAAACGGGCCTGGGTCCGGATGCTCTTGAAATAGAAGAATCGGAGTGGCTGGCCAAAATGAAAGGCAGAACTACGCCGATCAAAGCCTGGTTATTGGATCAGTCCATGCTTGCCGGCGTCGGCAACCTGTATGCTGATGAGATCTGCTATCAGGCCAGGGTCCATCCGACATCCATAACCGGTGCTATCCCCCTCAAGAAGCAAAAGGAGCTCTATGAGCGGATGAAATCCATCCTGACATTAGCCTGCGAGCGCGATGCCTATTACAAAGTCTATCCGGAGGACTGGTTCTGGAAATGGCGGGAGCCGGGAGCCAAAAACCCTAATGGTCCCGGCGTAGCACAATCTGCCAAGATCGGCGGCCGGACGACCTATTTTGTGGAAGGGTGGCAGAAGCGATATTGAGTTATATTTCCACCGGACTGCACTCGCCAATAAATGCCGGTCAGGATCACCATATGGATTAAGTAAATTGCTATATAATACCAAACCGGCCAGGAGCCATCTCCACGAATTAATGCTTGCAGAAGTCTGAACACCCCAAGATCAACGCTGAACAACTGAGCTGGGACACGAATCAAAACCAACGCATAAAATAGGCCTAACCAAATGAGCTCAATGCGTACCAACTTTAATCCCAATTGATCCACTGCCTGCGATTCATGTTTTCTAAGCATCCACAATAACCAGGTAATCAACAAGCCCATTGCTGGATGGTAGAGGAACAACAGTGCAGAAAAAAGCAGAATTTGTGGATAGCCCTGACTTTTAATCGGATGTGATCCCATAAAATAGTCCAACGGCACATCCAATGCGCCTGACAAACGAATTAACGTATCGCCATAAGGCAAATTGCTACCTGCTTCAAGACGTTGAATGGTTCGTATGGATAATCCCGTGCCTTCTGCTAATTTCTCCTGGGTCAGCCCCCGGCTGATGCGAACCTGTCTGATTTTCTGGCCAATATTCATTATTTTTTTTACCCCAAAATTAAGCCGATGCCCGTGAAACCTATTACGACAAGTAGACGACAATGCTGATGCATTCCGCCACGATCTGCGTTTTGGACAAACGCCACAGAGACTCCGGAGTGATGATCCTGAATTTTGAGCTATAATTTATTTCCAAAATTATTTGCGAAACCGATTAGTTGCATATATATTTGCAACCGAACAGTTTCATATTGGCTGTAGTGCCAAAAGAATTTTCAATCCCAGTTGATAATATAGATTATCAAACCCGGATGCTGCAAAAAGCATCTCACCAACATAAATTAAAATACAAAAACATGGCAACGATCAACCCTTACATTCATTTTAACGGAAATGCCGAAGAAGCATTAACTTTTTATAAATCCGTATTCGGAGGCGAATTCTCCAAATTATTGCGCTATGGGTCCATCTCCAGCCCCGAATTCACTATTGCGGACCAGGATGTCAACCGGATTATGCATTTGGTGCTCCCCATTGGTAATCACACCCGGCTAATTGCAAGTGATGTATTGTCCGTAATGGGTGAGGTAGCAGAAAATGACAATAGAAATACCATCTCAATCCGAGCCGAGAGCCGTGATGAAGCGGACCGGCTATTCAGTGGTCTGGCAGCAGGCGGTGCTATTGAAATGCCCATGTCTGACGGGCCATTAGGCTTTTATTTTGGTATGTTTACCGATAAGTACGGGGTACAATGGATGGTAGAATATGAAGCCACGAATTAAGCCAATAATGTGCATTAGTGAACTCATGCAATGAATGATTCCTTTTTTTGCTGTCGCCGTTCTAAAAAAACGGGCAATCCGATAAGAGAGCACTTAACAGATTCTTGGCAACTGTTCTCCTGCCAGCATGGCAACCACCCGCTTGCCACCTATAGAACTGTTCAGTACGACTTGACCCGGATGATTGTTGACCACCCGTCCAATGATTGACGCGTGTTTTCCCTGTGGAAATTGACAAAGTTTTGCCACTGTCTGATCAGCAATTTCCGGGGCGACAATAGCGATGAAAATTCCTTCATTGGCCACATACAAAGGATCCATACCGAGTAACTCACAGGCCCCTTCCACCTCATCCAACATGGGAATGCTGTTTTGTTCAAGCTGAATGCCTATTTTCCTTTGGGACGCAGCTTCATTCAAGGTTGAAGCCAATCCTCCCCGCGTAGGATCCCGTAAAAACCGTATTTCCGGTCCAAATTGATCCAATAAGGCCCAAACCATATCGTGGACAGGTGCCGTATCGCTTTTTAAAGTTGTCTCAAATTCCAGGCCTTCGCGCACTGACAAAATGGCCATACCATGACTGGCCACCAGGCCACTAACCACGACCACATCGCCAGCCCTGATTTTTGAAACACTTATATCCGCTTGCGGATGCACTAACCCGATGCCGGTTGTATTGATAAAAATACCATCCCCTTTACCCTTCTCGACAACCTTGGTATCTCCGGTTACAATCTGAACACCAGCTGCTTTCCCTGCTTCACGGATAGTAAGAAGTATTTCCCAATAATCTTCCAGCGCAAAACCTTCCTCCAGGATGCATGCCAGGGTTAAATATTGGGGTTTGGCTCCGCACATGGCCAAATCATTGACGGTACCATTGATGGCCAGGTCACCGATATTCCCGCCGGGGAAAAATACTGGTGAAACCACAAAACTGTCGGTGGTTATCGCTGTTTTTCCGGTCAAATCCACGATGGAGCCATCATGTTCTTCACGCAAGAATTCATTCTGTAATACCTCAAACACCCCACTCTTTAGCAACCGGTGCGTCATCAACCCACCGCTTCCGTGACCAAGCTGGATCACATCAAAATCCATTTTCGGAACCGGGCATTGAAGACGCATGCTCAATTTCTCAGCCATTTATCGTTTCGTTTTTCATTTGAGCAAAATGATAATAGGCTGCACAGGCACCTTCCGAACTGACCATTGGAGCCCCTAATGGATGCTCAGGGGTGCAGCCCTTGCCAAATTGTCCGCAATGGATCGGTTTCCGTAATCCCTTCAAGATCTGTCCGGCAATGCATTCGGGATGCTCGGGAACTTCGCGATGTCCAAGGGCAAATTTGATCCGGGCATCGTAACCACTAAAATCCTGGTCTACCTCATAGCCGCTACCCGGAATTTCGCCAATACCCCGCCAAATTCTGTCAGAGGTAATAAACACCTTTCCTATTATTTCTTTGGCCTGGGGATTACCTCCAAATTGGACAACTCGTGCATATTGATTGTCTACCTGGTACGAACCCGCTTCCAACTGTTTCAGAGTTTCATAAATGCCTATCAGTAAGTCAATGGGTTCAAAACCGGTAACCACGATGGGTACTCTGTATTTTTCAGCAATTGGATAATACTCTTCCATACCCATGATAGTGCATACATGTCCTGCCGCCAAAAAACCATCTACTCTGGTCTCCGGATCGGACAAGATGGCTTCCATCGCAGGAGGTACTAACACGTGAGAAGTAAGAATGCTGTAATTGTTTAGGTCCAGTGCGGCTGCCTGAATGACGGATAATGCATTGGCAGGGGCCGTTGTCTCAAACCCGACCGCAAAAAACACAACTTCCTTATCGGGATTTTTCTGTGCAATTTTCAAAGCATCCAGCGGCGAATAGACCATCTGAATATTGGCTCCATTGGCTTTTGCCTCCAGAAGAGATTCTTTGGACCCGGGGACACGCAGCATGTCGCCAAAAGAAGTCAGGATGATTCCGGGCTGGTATGCCAAAGCAATTGCATCATCGATCAAGTGGAGCGGGGTGACACAGACCGGGCATCCGGGACCATGTACCATCGTAACCTGTTCAGGCAGCATTTCAAGGATCCCGTTTTTCACCAAACCATGCGTCTGTCCGCCACAGATTTCCATGATAGACCAGGGTTTGGTTACCAGTTGGTGAATCCGCCGGACGTACTCCTGAACCAATGCAACGTCCCGATATTCAGTCAGGTATTTCATTCGACACCGGGTTTGGGGTCCGGCCCGAGCTCCTCCTCCAATTCTCCCATAGCTTTTAGCAATTCGAAAGTCTTTCGGGCTTCATCTTCGTCAACGACGCTGATTGCAACGCCAACATGGACCAACACATAATCATCGATTTGTGCATCGGGCACCATGCTTAGGTTAGTATCTCGTACGATGCCACCGAAGGATACTTTTCCAGTGCGAAATGCACCATCAAGATGCTCGGTTATTGCTGTGATTTTTCCGGGAATTGCCAGACACATAATCCTCAAATTTAGTTTATAAAAGCATTGGACCTTATGATCTGAATTCTTTAGCCCACTGATGCCTGACCTTTTCAGACCGGGCTATTTTATGATAATAAGCTAATTGGCCAAAGGATACTCCTTCATCATTCGGCGACAATTGATGATGAAAATACAAATTGTAGTGCTCAGGTTTGAAGTGGAGTGCCATGTCCACCAGCAATCCATTCTGCCATACACCTCCACTCACTGCCAGGTTGGTAATTCCGGGATGTAAATCCGCCTCATCATACATCCAGCCAACCAGGGTGCGATGGAAACGTGCAGCACGTTCCGACGCTGAAGACTTATCGTGAAAAAGTGCCATCATAAGTTCGGCACCATCCCAACGTACCACTCCATAGGGCTGGATATCCCAGCCGGCCCTGCGTACGCCCTCCCATGCCAGCGCTTCCAGCCTCATCGCCATTTCTCCTTCGAAAGATTGGAGCATTCCCAACTCCAGCAGACAGGCGGCAGCATCAAACAGACGCCCCATGCTTGAGGTTAGCAATTTAGCTTCATTCTGAAGCAGTTTCTGGTATATGGTCCAATTTGATTTGGAAAATTTCCCTTCCAAAAATTGAGTAATGGAGGGGTTGCCACCACTGAATGCCAGGGCTGACAACCGGGAATCGCGCGCCATCTGGTCACCAGCAAGATGCGATACGTATTGGAGATGACTCAGGCGATGGATTTCACCCTGCTGGTATAAAAAACATTCGCCACCCCAGGTTTGATTGTCATACCCATAGCCGGTGCCATCCCAGATAAATCCCAGAACTGGAACGCCTTGATCGCATAGCGAATGCTCTTCAAGCACTGCCAGAAAATGAGCCTCGTGGTGTTGAACCTGGATCAATGACAAGGTAAGATTTTCAGCCAGTCGCTGTCCAAATAACGAACTTGCATATTGCGGATGACGATCGATAAGTATAATTTCAGGTTGCTGGCCGGTCGTACCTAACAAATGTTCGAGGGTGTGCTCATAGGCTTGTTGCACTTCATAATGATCCGTATCACCAAGATATTGGCTTACATAAAGGTTCCCTCGATGGGTAAAAGCGAATGTGCTTTTTAATGCAGCTCCCATGGCCAGTACACCGTCTTGTACCGGCTGATGTACGGGCAGGATCAGACTGGGTGCAAGTCCGCGGCTGCGCCTGAGGAGTATCGGTTGCCGATAAACCGGTGAATACCGCATGACGCTGTCGTCCTGCGGTATTACAATCGCCCGGTTGTTTAAAAGAAAAAAATCAGCTATTCCTTCCAAACCGCTTATGGCCTTCTCATCCTTATAAAAGATGGGGGACCCACTCTTATTTCCGCTGGTAGCAATAAGCGGTTTCCCAACTTCCCTGCTGATCAGATTTAGTAATGGACTGTAGGCCCACATGACACCCAATTGATCCAACCCGGGCGATACCAGGTTTCGTTGCAGGCCAGATTCCGGCTCTTCATTCCGGAACGGCAGCAAGACGATGGGTGATTCCGGACTGACTAATTTACTCCAGGCCAACTCTGAAAGTTGTACATCCTGTTCCAATTGTTTTTTGTCTCCGTACAGCACTGCAAATGGCTTTGAGGGCCGGTGTTTGCGTTCTCTGAGCTGTTCGATAACCCTTTCTTGTGTTGCATCGGCCATCAGCAAATACCCTCCAATCCCCTTAACCGCAACAATAAAGCCGGATAATAATGCCTCAGCTGCAGAGGTTACCGCCGTATCCTGATTTTGATGCAAAATATTGCCCTGCGCATCACACCAGCTTAATAATATTGCGCATTCAGGACACGAGTTGGTCTGCGCATGATGCCTCGAGTTTAAGGGATCATCGTATTCAGATTGACAGGCGGGACACATTACAAATGGATGCATGGTCGTAACCGGCCGATCATAAGGAAGTGATTGAATGATCGAATAGCGCGGTCCGCACTGGGTACAGGTAATGAATGGATAATGGTATCGGCGACTCAATGGGTCGTGTAGCTCATGACAACATTCCGGACATAGTGCGAGGTCCGGCGTTAACAAAACTTCTCCCGGGCCGGAATCGCTTGATTCAAGAATTTGAAACGTGGTAGAACCGCTGTATTCTATGTCGTGGACCGAATAGCCGGTTATTATGGCTAATGGCGGGGGCTTAATCCTGAGATGTGTTACAAATCGATTCAAGGCATCCTCAGGGCCGGCAACTTGAATATGCACACCATCCGAACCATTCTTAACCCATCCGGTCAATTGATATTGCATGGCCAATCGATAGACAAAAGGCCTGAATCCGACCCCTTGAACACGGCCTTTGATATAGATGCTTTTACCTGCCAATTGAGATGAACTATGCTATAGAATAAGGTGGCGTCAACCTGCCAAACTTCTCTCATTTTCCAACCACTGGTACCATTGGTCCATTCCCTGTCCCGTGGTTGCGGAAAGTTCCAGAAATTTAAGCTGATGATTGACTTGAAGTGCATAATCTTTCGCTCTTTCCACATCAAATTGAACGTAGGGTAATAAATCAATCTTATTAATGATACAGAGCTGTGCACTGTGAAACATATCCGGGTATTTGATGGGCTTATCATCCCCCTCCGTAACGCTTATGATCACTACCCGCTTGGCTTCTCCCAAATCAAACAAGGCCGGACAAACCAAATTGCCGACATTTTCAATAAACAAAACGCTGTCAGCAGGAGGTTTGAGTTGCTGGAGGGCTTTCGAAACCATATCTGCATCCAGATGACACCCTTTCCCGGTATTGATCTGGACTACCGGAGCGTCGGTTGCAGCAATGCGACTGGCATCCTGGGAAGACTGCTGGTCTCCTTCGATTACAGAACAGGTCAGTTTTCCTTTCAGGTCTGTCAGGGTCCGTTCCAATAACGAAGTCTTACCCGATCCGGGAGAACTGACCAGATTGACAGCCAGTATGGATTTGGCCAGAAAATAGCCCCGGTTACGCTCTGCAAACAATTGATTTTGGTGTAAAATATCAACTTCTAGATCTACTACGGTCTTTGGGCTGGGGAAATGGACATGCGGATGGTCATGATCTCCGTGGCTATGGACGTGACCCTCTGCACCATGATTATGAACATGACCCACTGCATCATGAGAACCGCCATGATCATGGTGATGATGATGACTGTGGTGGTGATGATTTGCTGTTGCAATTCGCACAGGCCCTTTAGATAAAGCTTCAGGCAAATCAATTGGTTTTAAATTTGTGCCGGTGTTAAATAACGTTATTGTGATACCATCCGTATCACCGCATCCACAAGTTGAGCACATAACAAATAATTTTTAGTCTTCGGCCGTAGCCAATGTTAATGACTTAATTTTCAATTCTTTGCCAGCAATTACATCCGTAAAGTAACTGTTGCATTCCGGGCAAGGGGTATACAAATTTGGCATTGGAAAAGTAGCACCACACTCCAGGCACTTTCCTATCCCGGGTATGTGATTAATTTGTCTTTCCGCTTTTTGTAATACGGTTCCCGGTATAGCTGCTTGCCAGGCAAAATCTAAAGCAGGCATTTCAATGCCCGCAATCTCTCCAATATCCAATTCAATCACCTCAACTTCCTTGGCATGATGCAATTCTACCGTATTGTTGGCAATATCTAAAATACTCATCACGATCGAAAGCTCATGCATTTCAGCTGGATGATTTCTTCGTATTGCGTACCAACCAATAGCTGAAAGCCACAATGGCAACCACGAGTATCCAGGAATGTTCCATGGAACCTGCATAATGGGATAATGTCCAACCATTCCCTACTCCATGGCCAGGATGTGCAACTAAAGTAAACGGCAGGACACTCAGCAGAAGAATTACGATTCGAATTGGTTTCATAGTAATGAACAGTTTGGATTATGATTGCTCCGGTTTAAAATTAAAGAGCAATAACAAATGTAAATGTTTCATGTCCTTATGGTGATCTGTATCATCATGGAATTGAATGATGTATGTCATCTTTTAACAGGTTAATAATCAATTATTTTCAAATGTTTTTTAATACCCTTCCTAAAACCTAATGAATTTAAAAAATGGCTTCATCAACAACCAGCTCCAAACGACCCACTTACTATGAAGATCTAAGGAGTCGGGGTTATTCCCGGCGTGATTTCATGAAATTTACAACCATGATTGCTGCCTATCTGGGGTTGGAATCAACTGGTGTAGCACAAGTAACGGAAGCCTTGATGACCAAGCCAAGGCTCCCGGTCATCTGGTTGCATTTTCAGGAATGTACCTGTTGCAGCGAATCCTTTATCCGTTCGTCTCATCCGATCGTTGCCGACATCATCCTGGATAAAATCTCTCTCGATTACACCGAAACCCTAATGGCCGCTTCCGGCCATCAGGCTGAGGCCTCCATGCGTAAGACCATGGAAGAATATCCAGGTGAATACGTCCTTTGTGTAGAAGGTTCCGTACCAATGGGGGCAGATGGAGCCTACTGCTGCATTGGCGGCAAGTCAGCAATCGATATCCTTCAGGAAGCCGCAGCCGGAGCAAAGGCAATCATTGCCTGGGGCTCCTGTGCCTGCAACGGATGCGTACAAGCTTCCAAGCCAAATCCCACCGGTGCCACGCCTATTCATAAATTGGTCAAAGGAAAACCTATCATTAAAGTCCCGGGTTGTCCGCCAATTGGAGAGGTTATGGCAGGCGTCCTGGTGCATGTTGTGACATTTGGCCGGATCCCCGAGCTGGATCGCGTTGGCCGGCCTAAAGCGTTTTACAGCAAGCGAGTCCATGATACCTGTTATCGGCGGCCATTTTACGATGCAGGACTCTTTGTCGAAAGCTTTGACGACGAGAATGCAAGGAAAGGATATTGCCTTTATAAAGTAGGTTGCAAAGGCCCTACCACGTATAACGCGTGCGGAGTCACCAAATGGAATAATGGTACCAGTTACCCGATTCAGTCTGGCCATGGATGCATCGGATGCAGTGAAGAAAACTTCTGGGACAATGGGCCATTCTACCGCAGACTGTCCAGCTTCCCGGGCTTTGGCATAGAAAGTACTGCTGATGAAATTGGCGCTTTCGCAGCCGGTGCTACTGCTGCCGGTATTGCCGCACATGCCATCGGCACCAACATCATGAAGAAAAAAATCATTCAAAGTCACGTTGAGGAAGGCCGAACCAGTGCGGAAGAATTAAACCATGACTGATCAGTGACCAGTCCTTTAATCCAACAAACCAAAAAAAATGAGTTCTCGAATAGTTGTTGACCCTATCACCCGAATTGAAGGTCATTTGCGCGTAGAAGCCAATATTGAAGGAGGAAAAGTAACAGATGCTTACAGCTCCGGCACTATGGTAAGGTTGATCGAAAAGATCCTGCAGGGCCGTGATCCCCGTGATGCCTGGGCTTTCGTAGGCCGGGTCTGCGGTGTGTGTACGACAGTCCACTCGCTGGCTTCCTGTCGTGCCGTAGAAGATGCCCTGGACATCGTCATTCCTCCGGATGCGGAATTGGTCCGCAACCTGATGTATTGCGCCCAATACATGCATGACCACGTTGTCCATTTTTATCACTTGCATGCCATGGACTGGGTGGATGTGGTCGATGCCTTGAATGCCGACCCTAAAAAGACCTCCGAAATAGCCCAATCAATTTCTAATTGGCCAAAGAGCTCACCGGGCTATTTTTCAGATTTACAAAAAAGAGTAAAGGGTTTTGTTTCATCCGGCCAACTGGGGATTTTCACCAATGGCTACTGGGGACACTCAGCCTATAAATTGCCTTCCGAAATCAATCTCATTGGGTTAGCACACTACCTGGAAGCTTTGGAATGGCAAAAAGAAATCGTTAAAGTTCATGCGATTTTTGGCGGTAAAAACCCGCACCCGAACTACCTGGTGGGTGGTATGGCCTGCTCGATAGGTCTGGATGATGTCAGTGTAATCAATGCCGAAAGATTGGCCTATGTAGGCCAATTGCTTGAGCAAGGCAAACAATTTATTGAACAGGTCTACATACCGGATCTGATGGCCATAGCGCCTTACTACCTGGATTGGGGAGCCATCGGCGGTGGACTTGGCAACTATCTCGTATACGGTGATTTACCTACCAACGGATATCGGGACGAATCAAGCTTTAAATTCCCCAGCGGGGTAATCTTAAATAAAGATATCAACAATCTGCAGGAAGTCGATCTGCGCGAAGATGCTCAGGTCCAGGAATTTATCAGTCGTTCATGGTATGAATACAGCGGTGGAGATTCCACTGGGTTACACCCTTGGTCCGGTGAAACAAATTTAAATTATACAGGTCCAAAACCACCTTATGAGCACCTCGATGTGGACCAGAAATACAGTTATCTGAAAACACCACGCTGGAGAGGACACGCCATGGAAGTCGGTCCTTTGGCCCGCGTTCTGGTGGGTTACGCCCGCGGACGGGAAGACTTCAAGGAAGTGGTGGATCGTGCATTGACCAATCTTAATATTCCGGTCACCGCGTTATTCTCAACGCTGGGACGAACTGCTGCCAGAGGCCTGGAATCCATTCTTGTTGTCGGCTGGGCTCAGGAATTTTACGATGCCCTGATTACTAACATACGCAATGGTGATGTCCGGATGGCCGACACGACCAAGTTTGCTCCGAAAACCTGGCCGGCACAAGCCAAAGGTGTAGGACACACGGAAGCTCCTCGGGGCGCATTGGCTCACTGGATTGTTATTGAGGATGAAAAAATCAAAAACTACCAGCTGGTGGTTCCAACCACCTGGAATGCCTCACCAAGAGATCCTGAAGGTCAACGGTCCGCTTACGAATCTGCCTTGCTGGACACACCGGTCGCCAACGATGAGCAACCTCTGGAAATATTGAGAACCATTCATTCATTCGATCCCTGCATGGCCTGCGCAGTACACCTCTACGACGAAGAAGGAGCAACGGTAAGCCGGATACAGGTCGTACCATAAAATGCCAAACCGATGAAAAATAAAGTTTTGCGGCGTGTATATGTCTGGGAACGCCCGGTGCGTTTCTTCCATTGGCTGAATGCGCTGGCTATAGTGGTATTGTGCATCACAGGTTATCTTATTGGCTCCCCGATAGCCATCCAGTCGACTGCAGAAGCGTCCTTCAGTTATTGGTTTGGAACGGTACGCTTTCTGCATTTCCTGGCCGCCTACATTTTCTTTTACAATTTCATCTTCCGGATTTATTGGGGATTTGTAGGTAATAAATATGCCAATTGGAAAAATTTTATTCCCACCACAAAAACCTATTTTAAGGAGATGTGGGATGTCATCCGGATTGACATTTTATTAAAAAGAAACCGTGAACACCTTTCCGTGGGGCACAATGCACTGGCCGGGTTCATTTATTTTATGACGTTCATAGCCTTTGCTATTCAATGTCTGACCGGTGGTGGTCTTTATGCAAGCATGAGTGACGCATGGCTTCCGGCTTTATTTGCCTGGGTGCCTGGTGTTTTTGGTAATGATCAGACTTTGCGTATGGTACATCATATCACCATGTGGTTCTTTATCGTCTTTGCGATTATTCACATCTATTTGGTTTTCTACCATGATTTTGTTGAGGGCAGAGGCGAGATGTCCTCCATGGGAGGTGGATGGAAATTTATCGAAGAAGAAGTATTTGAGAAACAAAACAGTTAAACATTGGATAAAAAACATGTATTGATTTTAGGTTTGGGCAATTACCTGATGGGTGATGAAGGCCTGGGTGTTCATCTAGCGCGAGCATTAGAAAATCAGGAATGGCCAGATGAAGTCGAGATTGTCGACGGAGGTACCGGTGGATTTCTACTGATGAATCAAATCGAGTCCTACGAACATGTGATCATGATTGATGCAACTATGGACAACAAGAAACCTGGAACCATCAACCTGATCAAACCCAAATTTGCCAAGGATTTTCCTCAGGCAATGAGTACGCACGAAATCGGATTGAAGGATGTGATTCAGAGTATGCAGCTTCTGGGCACATTACCTGTAATCCATCTCTTTACGGTTTCTATTGAACTCATCCAACCACTGACGGTTGAATTGTCTGAAGCGATTCAGCAAATCATGCCCGATCTGGCCCGGAAGATCCGTCAATTGGTATTTCAACTTGTACCTACTGAAGTAATCTGACCATCCGACAATATCTAAGGCCCTAACCAGACCTATTCCAAAAAAAGGTTGCCATACAAATCATGAATGGCAACCTTTTATTTTTTTCAACGGAGCGACGGGATCAGGTTTTAGCCTTGCGGTCCACCTGAATAACAGGCACTGCCGCTTCCTGGATCATTTGATTCAGGTCTCCGACCTTTTTATACAGTTCATTGATTTTCACTTCCGATTTTTCCCACTTGTCCATGACATCGTGAACACGCATCTTCTGGCCATTGGTAACCGGCAGATAACCGTCTTCTAATAAACCTTCAATATGCTTCAATTCTGCATCCAGCTGGTTTGGGAAATTAATCACATCCTGGAAGGTCTGTTGCTTTCGCTGCACCAGGGTCTTATCGACCGCTTCAATCGATTTGACGACTTCCGTACAAGCTCTTTTTAAGGAAGTATCCAATCCGGGGCGCTTTACAAAATCTTCCAGTTGCTGTTTGATGGCTGTCAGCGTATTGACTTCTTCGTTAAGCGACCGTGCAGCGGCATCCAACTGATCCAGGAGCTTCCTCTTTTCCTGGTAGGCCGCCGGATCAGTAATATCAAGCCGAGGATCCGCATCGACCATAAAGGTTTGGTCGATACTGTCTTTTCCAACGACGACGCGCACGGTATATTTTCCCGGAGTAACGAGATGGCCTCCCCTACCACCGAGGGTGAGGACACCTTTCACTTCAGGTTTGTCCTGAACATGCATATCCCAGACGTATTTATGCAGGCCAGGCATCTTATCCAATTCCTTTTTGTTAGCACCAAGAGGCTGACCATTCAATATCTTCCCATGATCATCCAGGATCCGGATTTTGATATCCGAAGAATCAAGTTTCTCATTTACCTGGTAATACAATGCCAGACCATAGTCCGGATTGGTACCCATAGTAAGTGATTCGCGTCTTGGCCCTCCGAATAAAATCGGATCCCGAGGTGCGAGCAAGGCAACCTGTCCGGCGGTTTTAGGTTGCATTTCACGCAATGGGGTCAGGTCGTCCATTATCCAGAAAGCCCTGCCCTGGGTTGCTACCAGCAAATCACCGTGATGGATCATCAGGTCGGTGATGGGTACGACCGGCAGGTTCAGCTGGAATGAATCCCACTGCATGCCGCCGTTTATACTGATGTAGAGTCCGGTTTCAGTGCCGGCAAACAGGAGGTCTTTACGTACCGGGTCCTCACGTACGACACGTACATGCGCTTCCGGAGCAATGCCCTGAACGTGATCCGTCCAGGTTTTGCCAAAATCAGTGGTTATGTAGATATGGGGTTTGAAATCATTGAATTTGTAGCGGTTGTAGATCACATACACCTTACCCGGCGTATTAGGAGATACCTCCAGGCTGTTGATTTGTCCCTCCATCAGTCCGGGAGGTGTCACATCGGCCCAGTTCTGTCCGCCGTCGCGGGTCATGTGAACCAATCCGTCATCACTGCCGGCCCACAACTCATTGGCATCGAAGGGCGACTCTGCCAGGTAATAGACGGCCTGATAGACTTCACCGCCAGCGCCTTCATTAGTGATGGGGCCACCGCCAAAATCCAGTTTGTTCGGATCATTGCGGGTCAAATCCGGACTGATCTCACTCCAGGTGGTCCCCCGATCGGAAGATTTCAGAACTTGATTTCCGCCGTGATAGATCACTTTGGGGTCATGTTGTGATACCAGTATCGGGGCATTCCAGTTGAAGCGATATTTAACATCAGAAGGCTTCGAACCTAATCCCAGGTACGGATAGGCCATGATGTCCTTCGAAATTTTAAGCTCGGTATCCGTTTCGGAGATAATGCCCTGATAGCATCCGGCGTAGACAAAGCGAGGATTATCGGGGTCAAATGCACAGTATGCCGATTCGCATCCCCCTACCGGATAAAATTCGGAATTGGCTATGCCGGGTCGATCACTGCGGGAGGGGATGCAGACCGAAGTGTTATCTTGCTGGCCTCCGTAGACGTAATACGGAAAACGGTTATCGGCATTGATTCGATAGAACTGCGCTGTGGGTTGGTTGGCTTGGGTGCTCCAGGTCAGCCCCCGATTGTAACTGATGTTAGCTCCACCGTCGTTGGAGTTGATCTGGATGTTGGGATCCAGGGGATGTACCCATAAATCATGGTTGTCCCCGTGCGGCGTCGGGACGGTACGGAAGGTCTTACCACCGTCTTCCGAAAGCAGGTATGGCGCATTCAGCACCACGACGCGGTTGGCATCATGCGGATCGGCAAATACATGCATGTAATACCAGGACCGGGCTTGAAGGATACGGTCTTTATTGATCCGGGTCCAGCTGTTACCCGCATCATCGGAACGGTATAGGCCACCTTCTTCCGATTCGATGACCGCATAAACCCGTTGAGGATCTGCTGCGGATACGGATACTCCAATCTTACCCATGATGGACTTGGGCAATCCTTTGGTCAATTTTGTCCAGGTATCACCTCCATCTGTCGTCTTCCAGATCGAGCTGTACTGGCCGCCGGATACCATCTTCCAGGGTAGCCGCTGATGGTGCCAGAAGGCAGCATACAACACCCGTGGGTTGGTGATATCCATTGACAGGTCACAGACACCGGCACTATCGTTTACGAAAAGAACTTTCTCCCAATTTTTACCCCCATCCAACGTGCGATAAACTCCGCGATCCGGTGTCGGCGCATAAGGGCTCCCCTGAGCTGCGACATAGATGATGTTCGGATCCTGGGGGTGGATGCGGACTTTGGGTATCTGTCGCACACGGTCCAGACCTTTGTTCGACCAGGTGGCACCACCGTCGGTGGAGATGTAGACGCCATCTCCATGAGAGGTCATCACTCCTCGAACAGGGCCTTCTCCGGTGCCGACTACTACAACATTCGGATCGGATCGTGAGACGTCAATTGCCCCGATGGAACCGGTCTTAAGGTAGCCATCGGTGATGTTTTTCCAGGTTTCGCCACCATTTTCGGTCTTCCAAACGCCACCGCCGGTAGAGCCAAAATAGAAGGTATAGGGATCTTGCACCACCCCGCATACCGCTACTGCCCTTCCACCACGGAAAGGGCCAATATTGCGGAAGGTCATGCCGGAGTATTCTTTGGCGTCGACCATCTTCACCGGCGCTTCGGGTGCAGGGGCAGGTTCCTGTTTTTTACTTTTTCGCTGTGCCCAGTCTGGCGTCACAGCTAAGATCATGACCAGGGCAGTCAGGAGAATCATCCGTTCTTTCATCGAC